>Ga0209039_10000016_pt1 | contig 135062 bp, 124 predicted proteins | sample BogFormECP12_OM1_FD_188238 | JGI IMG/M metagenome (GOLD analysis project Ga0209039, IMG submission 188238) | Bog forest soil microbial communities from Calvert Island, British Columbia, Canada - ECP12_OM1 (SPAdes) (version 2) | ecosystem: Environmental > Aquatic > Freshwater > Wetlands > Bog ... | reverse complement strand
CGACCGCGCATCCAGGCCCGCCGCCAGAATCACCACGTTGGTATTCATGATTTCCCCTTCGCGCGCCGGCCCTTCTGCGCCAGCTCAAGCGTGATCGCACCGATCACCACAAAGACAGCCAACAGGCCCATGGCAGCCGGCAGGCTCAAGGTCAATTCCGGCATGCGGGTCCCTTGAACGGCTTTCTGCGATTTGGGCTGAGGGGTTGCGCTGAATTCGCTGCCGCAGACCACGCAGCGCGTGGCATTTTCAGCCAGTCGCGTCCCACAGGTCGGACATATCTTGGTCGGGGAGGAGGTCGTATCTGGACTCATACGATTGGCGATTATACCATGATGGCGATGTTCGGATTTTCCAGGGCCGCTCCCGGGAATTTCGTGTAGATTAACATCGCTCGTTTTTGGATCGCCGCACACATCCGGTGCGTTATAATCGGCTCGATATGGTGGATGCCTTCACCCTTTATAAGACCATGCTGCTCATCCGGCGGTTTGAGGAACGGCTGATAGCCGAGTTCTCAACCGGCAAATTGGTCGGGACGACCCATGTTTACATCGGTCAGGAAGCCGACGCCGCCGGTATTTTTTCGGTCACGGACTCCGAGGATGTCGTCTTCAGCAACCACCGCTGTCACGGCCATTTCCTGGCCTACGGTGGGGATCCCTATCGTCTGGCCGCCGAATTGATGGGCAAGAACACCGGCCTGGTCGGCGGACGGGGAGGCAGCCAGCACATTCATTGGCGCAATTTCTATTCGAATGGCATCCAGGGTGGCATCCTGCCCGTGGCCACCGGCATGGCCCTTGCCGAAAAAAACGGCCACAGCGGCCAGGTCGTGCTTGTTTTTGCCGGGGACGGAACCCTTGGCGAGGGCCTTTTCTACGAGAGCCTGAATATCGCTGCCCTGTGGAAATTGCCGCTGCTATTTGTGGTCGAAAACAATCATTATGCCCAGACGACGCCGGTCGAACTGGCGGTGGCGGGTTCGATCGCAGGACGCTTCGCCGGCTTTGCAATCCCGACCTGGGAGCGCGATACCACCGATGTGCTGGAGGTGCGCGCCGTGGCTCAGGAAGCTCTGGACCACGTCCGTTCCGGTACAGGCCCCGGAGGCTTGATCCTGCACACGTATCGCTTCGCAGCCCACAGCAAGGGGGATGATGTACGCGATCCAGCGGAGATCGCCCGGGCCCGGGAAAAAGACCCGCTTGCGATGCATGGGGTCCGTCTCAAACCGGTCGAACGGGAGCAGGCGGAGGCCGAAGTCAGCGCCAGAATTGAGGACGCCTTCACCCGGGCAGATGCTGATCCGGTACCGAGCCTGGAGCCCCATGCCACTCGTCCTTGACCGTTTGAACACCGCCCTCCAGCAGGCACTGCGTTCCGATGAACGCGTCTACCTGATCGGGGAGGACATCCTGGACCCGTATGGGGGAGCCTTTAAAGTCACGCGCGGCCTGAGCAGCCAGTTTCCCGATCGCGTCCTGACGACCCCGATCTCGGAAGCCGCCATCGTCGGTGTTGCCACCGGGATGGCTCTGCGCGGCCTTCGTCCCATTGCCGAGATCATGTTCGGCGATTTCCTGACCCTGGCAGCGGACCAGCTGGTCAACCACGCGGCCAAATTCCGCTGGATCTACAACGATCTGGTGAGGGTGCCGCTTGTGGTGCGCACCCCGATGGGCGGCCGGCGCGGCTACGGGCCGACCCATTCGCAGTCCCTGGAGAAAATGTTCCTGGGGGTACCCGGGCTGCGCCTGGTGGCTCCCAATACCCTTGGAGATCCGGCTGCCCTGCTCGCAACGGCGATCGCGGAAGATGATCCGGTGCTTTTCATCGAACACAAACTGCTTTATGCCCGCCCCCTGCTGGAAATCGATCAGGGAGATCTGATTGACTTTCAGGTTGAACGGGATGATCGGCAATACCCCGTTTTTACCATCCGCCCCAGGGGCCAGCAGAAGGCTGCCCTGACCCTGGCCTGTTATGGCTACAACTTTGAACTTGCCAGGAAAGCCGTCCTTGACCTGATGTACGAAAAAGAGATTTTCTCCGAGATCGTTCTCTTCTCGCAACTCAGCCCATTCGAAATGAAACCTTTGCTGGATTCAGTCGCAAGGACCCGCCGCCTGTTGACCGTCGAGGAAGGCAGCCTGACCCTGGGCTGGGGAGCTGAGCTCGCCGCCCGGACGGCCGAGGCGGGCATCCCGGAACTCAGGGTCAGACGGGTCGCCGCCCTCGACCTGCCAATCGCCAATGCGAAATCCCTTGAGGATGCAATCCTGCCTTCACCGCAGGTGATCACGGACGCAGCGGTTTCGCTCGTTTCCGGATCGTTTTGATTCAAACCAGGTGCACTGATGATTCTTGCCGAGATTCTCGTCCCCCTGTTGAATGCCAACGAACCAGAGGCACGCCTTGTCCGCATCCATGTTGCGGAGGGTCAGGCAGTCGAGGAGGGAACCCTTCTCTTTACTTTGGAGACGACCAAAGCGGCAGCGGACGTGGAGGCTCCCCGGGCTGGAGTGATTCGCCTGCTGGGGAAGGAGGGCGATATCCTGTCAGTCGGAGACAGGCTGGCAGTATTGGCGGAGAACGCCAGTGAACCGGTTGGCGCGAACGGGGAGGGCACACCTGCCGTCGCTGGCTCAGCAGAGCTGCGCATCACCCGGCCGGCACGTGAGCTGGCCTCCCGGCTCGGCGTGGACCTGGACCGCCTGCCGACGGACCGCCTGGTGACCGAACAGGTCGTCCGGGAAGCAGCCGGAACCACCCTGGTCGCCCTCGCCCCCCTGCCGCGTTCTGAGAAACCGCTGATCTTGATCTATGGCGGCGGAGGTCACGCCAAGACCATCATGGATCTGGTCATGCAGCTGCAGATCTACACGATCGCGGGCATTGTCGATGATCACCTCGCGGCCGGAACATCCGTCTTCGGCATCCCGGTGCTGGGCACACGCGCCGTCCTGCCGGCCCTTTACGGGCAGGGTGTCCGGCTGGCAGCCAACGGCGTCGGGGGGATCATCGACATCAACCTCCGGGTGGGGATCTTCGAGCTCCTCGAAAAGATGGGTTTTTCCAGCCCCAGCCTGGTTCACCCGCGTGCGACCCTGGAACCCAGCGCCAAGGTGGCGGCGGGCGTGCAGGTCTTTGCCAATGCCTATGTCGGTTCGGAAGCGGTTCTGCGACCGAACTGTATGGTCAACACCAATGCAGTCGTTTCCCACGAATGTGAAGTGGGATCGTACAGCCATATAGCCCCCGGGGCGCTGCTGGCCGGTCAGGTCAGGGTTGGCGAGAAGACCCTGGTCGGGATGGGTGTGACCACCTCCATCGGCGTGCGCATCGGCTCGGGGGCCCGGGTCGGAAACGGCGCGGTGCTCTTCGCCGACGTCCCGGATAACGCCATTATTCCCGCCGGAAAAGTCTGGGGAGGCAAACCCGGCTGATCGGTCTGGGCTTTGCGGAATCGAACTAAGCGCCCTCGACCACGACCATATTCGTGCGGGCGGTTTTTTGCCTGATCGCCCGCGCGGGAGCATATTCGGGGGAGTTGAACCAGGCTTTGGCCCTTTCCAGGTTTTCGAATTCCAGGATGACCAGACGCCTGGCGTGCCACTCACCCTCCAGGGTTTCATTCAAGCCACCGCGGGCCAAATAACGTCCGCCGTACAGGGTGATCGTGGCTGACGCCGTTTTTTTATATTCCTCATAACCCACAGGATCGAACACATCGATATCGACAATGACATAGGCGCTCATTAAGCCTCCTCATCGATCTGAGTCCGGATAAACCTTCCGATCCGGTTCACCGCTTGACCGGCTTCGGGGAACCAGGGTGCAAAGCACTGGAAGATATGCCACATGCCCTCCCAGATCTGCAGGTCAACATTCACCCCCGCGGATTTCAATTTTTCCTCGAGTCGGGTGGAATCATCGAGCAGGATCTCATCACTGCCGACCTGGATCAGGGTGGAGGGGAGACCGTGCAGGTCGGCAAAGAGTGGCGAGATCAGGGCAAGAGCCGGATCCAACTTGCCAGCATAGGCTGGTACAAACGAGGCGCCGCCCTTACCCTGGAAGATCGGGTCGGCTTTCTTCAACGTCCGGTGTGATTCGCCGGAGAAGGTCAGATCGGTCCAGGGAGAGATCAAGAAAAGCGCAGCCGGCAGCGGCTCGCCTGCTGCAGATAGGCTGACGGCGGTGGCCAGGGTCAAACCACCCCCCGCCGAGTCTCCGCCGATGGCGATGCGGTCCGCGGGGATCCCTTCCGCGAGAAGCCAATGGTAGGCGGCCAGGGCATCCTCCAAGGCAGCCGGGTAGGGATGCTCCGGGGCAAGGCGGTAATCAACCGAAAGCAAGCGGGCGCCTGCCAGCAGGGCGATCCGGCCGGCCAGGCCGCGGTGGGTGGCAGGAGAACAGATGGTGTAGCCCCCACCGTGCAGGTAGAGGATCACCCGGGAGGTTTTTCCTTGCGATGGTTCGAGCCATTCAGAAGGAACACCGCCTGCGGACGCCGGCCGGAGGGCGATCCCTGCGGGTGGGTGGATCCACCTTTCGGCCAGGGCATTGATCCTGTCCCGTGATTCATGGATGGGGCGATCGCTCTCCAACCAGGCAGGCATTTGACGCCGGAGAACGGCTTTGACCAGGCGGCTTCGGAGGCTGGGCATCCGCACCGCCTAGAACAGGAATGGGAAGAAGGCTTTGGTCTTCTTCCGATAGACCTCAAAGCCCGGCAGGTTCGCCAGGACCCTCTCTTTGCGGCGCATCCGGGGAATCCAGTAGAAAACGATATGGATTCCTAAAGGCAGGAATGCCCAGAAGGTCATCGGCAGGAGTGCAAAGCTGACGTAGATGAGGAATTCCCCAAAAAAATTGATGTTGCGCGAGAGGGCCATCATGCCGTCGACGATGAGCGTGTCCGGATGCAGCTTCAAGGAGGTGTGCTTCTGCATATCGGTTGTAAAGTGGAAGAAGACACCGAAGATGAATAGCACGGTGCAAAGCCCCAGGAACCAGGCGGGCGCCCGGACAGCGCGCGCCATTAGCAGCCAGGCGGGGATCCAGTAGAGCATCAATCCGATCCAGGCGAGCAATCCGAACCACAGGCTGGTCCGATTTTCCCAGGCGGCGTCCGGAAAGATCCGGCTTTTGAGCACCCACAGGATTCCATAGGTTCCGTGGAGGGCCAGGTAAATCCAGGCGGTGGGGTTCTGCCATTGGTGGTAAAAGGCCATTAATCCCAGGATGGCGAGGAACGTCACGCCTTTATTGGTATCGATAAAATACTTAAGCTTCATGGTTGCTCCTTGCTAGGGAAATTGCGGAATTTGTTTCATATTCGATCGCCTGCGGATTTCCGTTTCTCCAGGACGTTATTGGGGTGCGCCCGCCCGGATCGTTCACGGGGTCTTTGCCAACCGGGAAACCAGATCGTCCAAGAGTGCCGGGAGCACGTTCCGGTAACCCGGATCTGGATCAGAGGCGTCGATCCGCAGCACCCGCAGTGAATCGATGCCCGCCAACCATGCATCCAGGAGAACCTGAACGGCTGCAAGATCCTCGCGCTGGGTGATTTCCAAAGGCCGGCTGCGGCGGGCGAAGCGCTCGGCGACAATATCCAGGGGCGCGTTCATGGAGATGACGACTTCCGGTGGAGGGAGCGAGCTCCGCACCCGGGACAGCAACCGCTCACAAAGGCTGAATTCGCGTTCATTCAAATAGCCCTTTTGCAGGAAGAGGCGGGTAAACACAAAAAAATCCATGTCCAGCCCGCCATCCTGCACACCCGGGCGATCTCCGGAGCGGAGGAACTGTTCCTGTTCGGCGCGCAGGAGTAAGTAATCGATCTGGTTCGTAAGGGCAAAGGTGCGGGGGTCATTTTTAAACAGCGCCTGAAAAGGACGCTCAAGGTGCTGTTCCAGTCCAGGATTATAGCCTCCATGTTCGCACAGGGCGCGAGTGAGCGCGGTCTTGCCGACACCTGAATTCCCTACGATGACGATCAGTTTGGCCATGGGTCCGGTGAATGGAGCTGCTGGAATGTCCGAGCGGAAGGCTACCCCTTCTTTGGTGCGGCTGCGAGGGCAGCCTTGATCTGGTCGATATGGGTTAACCGATGACGCGGATGTCCTTCCAGCATGGTCTGGGCGGCCTGATGGTAGCTGCCCCTGCGAGCCACAAATTCTCGTGGAAGCGCGGCCACCGAGGCCACGCCCTCATTGGAGAAGCGCCTCAACTCATCCAGCAGGCCGCGGGTGGATGGGTAGGTCGAAACGATCGCAGCCAGGTGGCTTTGGAGGTTGCCGCCATAATCATCGGAGATGCGTTCATTGCCACCGACCAGGTCGTCCAGATCTTGCAGCCACAGACGCTCGCTTTGGATGAGATGGGCCAGGACCTCCTTGGCGCTCCATTCCCCGTTCGAGGGGTGGTACTCCGCTTCAGCCTGGCTGATGCCTGCAAATGTCTTTTCCAGCTCGATCAGGCTTTCGTCGTATTTCGAGCGCAGTTGGAGGGCCAGCTCCTTCGGATCCGAGGGAATGGGTGGTGCTGGTCGTTTGCTGAGCTGCATGGTCACCGTCCGTTTTTCGGTCCCGCGGAAGAATACCACCTCGACCCGATCTCCTCCCTTCTTGCCTTGCAGGGCGAGGATCAGGCTGCCATAATCATTGGTGAGGGGTTTTTCATTCAAGGCGACCAGGACGTCATTGGCCCGCAAACCGGCCTGGTAAGCACCCATCTCCTGGAAAAGGCCGTCAATACGGAGGCCCTCGGCTACCGGAATTTGCAGGCTCTGGGCAATATCGCCGTTGAAGTCGCCGAGATCGATGCCCAGCATCGGGCGGTCGCTCACCCGCTTGTCCTGGCCAGTCTCCAAAATGGAAGCCAGGTTGTCCAGGCTGACGATCCATTCGTGTCGGAATCCGTCGGCGAGCAATTGCCATTTCTTCCCGTCCGGCACGGTATGAGCCAGGGTGACCTGGGTGCCTGTCTCCCGCGGTTTAAAGGTCACCCTGACCTGGGTAGGCTGGGGTTCGCCCCTTCCGAACCAGGTAAAGACGATCGCCTGGTTGGTCTTCAGCCTGATATATTCGCCGGCCGAATAGAAATCCCCATGCCACCAAAGATACAGGCGGCCTGCGGGACGGGCAACCGCGGTTGCAAAATCGCACATCCACTGACGCAGCGCGGTGGCGTGCGTGAATGCGTAATAGACCTCGTCAGGCCCGGCCTGGATCCACTTTTTTACGCGGATGGTTTTGGACATCAAGTTCCCTTCTTTCCAAGAGGATGGTTCGGATTTTTCAGCCATTCCTGCAGGTCACGGGTGTGACTTTCTTCATGGCCGATGAAAACCTCGACGAGCTCGGTCACGCCGATCCGCTCCCCCCACGAGGCGACGAGGGTTTCCGTGAATTTTTCTTCGGGCAGCGCGGCGATCAGGGTGACCAGTTTTTCCCGGACCGCCTGCCATTCCTCGATGACCTGCTCGAGATTGAGGTCCTTTCGGGAGGAGATGGCCCGTTGATTGAATGCGTCGAAACCGTCCATGGCTGACCCATTGAGCGTCGTCCCATGTTGATGGGCGACCAGCGAGGCAAGGGTGTCCTCGTCCCAGCCGCTGATGTGTACCAACAGCTGCAGGAAGGTCCAGCCGGGATATATTTCCCGGGTGGGATCCACCTTCGGTAGGCATTTTTCCAGGTGGGAGCGTGCCTGCTCAAGCCGTTGGATGAGTTCTTCGCGGGAGTGTGCGGCCATCGAGGGCCTCCAGGTGTTTATTTTACCTCCTCCTTGCCTAAGGCATGGGGAAGCGGTGATGTGGTTGAAGCCGCCCGGTTGATCTGGACAGGCTGCAGCAGGGCGCGCAGCCTGTCCAGAATTTCGGCCGCCTTGCCTTTGGCGATGAAGCTCCTGCCCGAGGTTTCCACGTCGATGGCAGGCAACCCTCATTGTACAACAGCCCTTTTGCCGCCGCTCATCGGGTGTAGAATTTTACCGGGACATGCAAAATTCAATTCCTGCCGAGCTCATCCGTATCCTCCTTCAGGACGGTCGTTTAACCGTTCTGACCGGTGCCGGAGTCTCCCAGGAATCTGGTCTGCGCACTTTCCGGGATGCCCAGACCGGGTTGTGGAATCAATACCGCCCGGAGGATCTGGCTTCACCTCAGGCTTTCGAGCATGACCCGCAGATGATTTGGGATTGGTATGCGTCCCGACGGTCGAGGGCAGGTGAGGTCCAGCCCAACCCCGGCCACTATGCTCTCGCCGAGATGGAGCACCGCTCGCCGAATTTCAGTCTGATCACCCAGAACGTGGATGGATTGCACCAGCGGGCGGGGAGTGACCGGGTGATCGAGCTGCACGGGAACATCACGCGGGTGCGCTGTTCACACGGCTGCGGACTGGTGACTGCCTGGGAGGAGGTTCCCGGCCACCTTCCGCTATGCCCGAAATGCGGTGCAAATTTACGTCCGGATGTGGTCTGGTTCGGCGAGAGTCTGCCGCGACCGGAGCTTGAAGCTGCGGTCGTAGCGGCCCGAAGCTGCCAGGTCTTTTTTTCAATCGGAACCTCAGGCCTGGTGCAGCCAGCCGCTTCACTGGCGTACGCCGCCGGTCATCGCGGGGCGGTCGTCGTGGAAATCAACACAGAGACGACGTCGCTTTCATCCAGGGCGGATTTTGTGCTCATCGGGAAATCAGGGGAGATTCTGCCGGATCTGGTCAGGCGGACCTGGGGTTGATTTCAAAGCGGCCTGCCGCCGATCCTGGACCGGAACGCTATCCGATCCAGACGCCGCTCCAGGGTTGCAGGCTGAGCTTGAGATGGCCCTTGGAGACGACTGTTTTTTCATGGGTGAAAAGGTTGTGCAGCTCCCGGCCGTCGTTCCAATCCAAGGAGGAGCATGCCACATCGACCTGATGGAGCCGGCCGGAAGCGTTCAGGGCGACGAGGACTTTTTCCTCACCCAGCTTCCGGACAAAGACATACAGGCCGTCCTCGGCGATGAGACGCTGGAAATCACCGCGCCGCAGGGCGGGGATGCGTTTCCGGACCGCGATCAAGGTTTTGACCCAGGAGCGCAGTTCCTGATCCCAGGCGGCTTCTTTCCAGGGGAAGGCCCGGCGGTTTTCGGGATCCTTGCCGCCTTCCAGGCCGATTTCGTCGCCGTAATAGACCGCGGGAGCTCCGGGGTAGGACATCTGGACCAGGAATGCCAGCTTGGTCTTCTCCAGACTGCCCTCCACCATGGTTTTGATCCGCTCGGTGTCGTGGGAACCGAGGGGAACGAACATGGCATACAAGTTCTCGCGGGGATAGGATTGGAGTAGCCCCTCCGCCCGGTCGGCGAACCGAGCCGCATTTTCCTGGCCGTTCAGCATGGCCAGGAGAGCGTCGCGCAGGGGATAATTCATCAATCCGTCGAAGTGGGTTTCATTCGCCCAGCGCGGGTCGACATGCCAAATTTCTCCGAGCAAGTAGGCATCCCGGTTCGCGGATTTGACGATGTGGCGAAACTCCTCCCAGAAGCCATCATCGTCGATCTCATTGGGTACATCCAGCCGCCAACCGTCGGCGCCTTGCTCGATCCAGTAGCGGGCAACACTGAAAATATAATTCCGGACGGCCGGATTGGCAGTATTCAACTTGGGCAGGCTTTTATGATTCCACCATCCGAGGTAATTCTGCGCCTCTCCCGGGGTGTAGGCATCCAGGGGATATTTCTTAATGTGAAACCAGTCTTCATAAGGGGAATGGTCTCCGTTCTCCAGCACATCGGCGAAGGCGAAAAAACCCCGTCCGCAATGGTTGAACACCCCGTCCAGAATGATGCGCATATCGTTGTGATGGGCGGAGTCGATCAGCGCATGAAAATCGTCGAGGGTTCCCAGCTTCGGGTCGATCTTGAAATAGTCGGTCGTGTTGTAGCGGTGCGTGGATGGAGCCTGAAAGATCGGGTTCAGGTAAAGGGCGTTCACGCCCAGGTCAAGGAGATAATCAAAATGCTGGAGGATGCCGCGCAGATCACCGCCCTGGAATCCCCAGGCCGTGGGCTGAGCTCCCCATTTCTGGATCTTGGGGGGATTCAGCGAAGGATCCCCGTTGGCAAAGCGATCCGGGAAGATCTGGTAGAAGATGGCGTCCTGTACCCAGTACGGAGTTGACATTGATCAGGCTCCCGGGGAAAATTGAGCAACCCGCCCATTATATACGCATTTAAGAAGAATGAACGAAAGACCCTTGAAGTCGCAGGCGGCTGTCATGAATTTGACCCGGGGGGGACGATCCGGATTCAAGTTAATTCTACCTCCGCTTCGAGTTGGAGAAAGCTGCGGCAATGTTATACTAGACTAGCCTTCCAGACGGAACAAGGAATCCATGGACACTTCTCCCCCAGATCGACTCGTGATCCTGATCGTCAGCGGTTCCCAGGCCGATGCCTTGATGAAGCACCTGACCCGGGAAGGCTTCCATTTTACCTTGATCGACAGCACGAACGCGGTGATGCAGGAACCGATCCTTTGTTTGATGATCGGTTTCTTCCATACACGCCAATCCCCATTGCTTGATATCATCCGTAAGGATTGCGAGCCCTACCAGAAGTTCATCCCCACCCAGAGCCTTCTGCCAGGTGAACTGGCCAATCTACCCGTGGTCGAAGCTCGCCTGGGAGGCGCCCTGGTCTACATGCTGAAGGTCGTCCGCTTCGAACAGCTATGAAAGAGGAAGTCAAATGAAGCTGGTTTTTATCATCATTCGTGACGAGGATGGAGACGCTGTCCTGCAGGCGTTGGTCGACCATGGCTTCCGCGTTACGCGCGTGGCAAGTACCGGGGGATTTTTGAGACGAGGCAACCTGACCCTCATGACCGGTATTGAAAATGAGCAGGTTGAGGTAGTGATCGATCTATTGCGGAAAACCTGCTGCCCGCCGGACGCACCGGAGCATCGCGCCACCATCTTTGTGGTCGATATGCTTGCCTACGAACAGATTTAATCTTTATGCCGCCTTCTTCCTGGACTCTTTTCCGCGACCGGTTGCGGCATGCCCTCCGGCAGTTCACCTGGGGAGGCGATTGGGCTGTTGCCCTGCCTGCCCAGGTAAAGCATAACCTGCATTGGTTTTTCTTCGACGGCCTGTTTTCGTCGGTCATCGACAATATTGCCGTTACCTACCTGGTCCTCTTCATCCTGGCCATGGGGGCCACCCGGACTCAGATCGGCCTGATGAGCGCGTTATCCAGTCTGTTGGTCGCCCTGGTCCTGATTCCGGGGGCGCTGCTGGTCGAACGGTTTGGTCATCGCCAACAACTCACGGTTTTTTTTGGCGGTGGGCTGGCCCGTCTGGCGCTGCTGATCCTGGCGTTTCTTCCCCTTTTCCTGGGAGGGCAGGCGCTGGTGCTGGCCTGCATGGCCCTCTCGATCAGCCGGGATGTCAGTGCCAACCTGGCTTTCCCGGCCTGGATGTCCGTCACCGGAGAAATCGTCCCGATGGAAGGGCGCGGTCGATATTTCGGCTCGCGCAATTTAATGATGGGGATTGCAGGTATGCTGGCTATCCTTCTGGCGGGAGGATTGATCACGCGAGCTGGATCGCCGCACGGCTACCAACTCGCCCTCGCCCTGGCGTTCGCCCTGGGGATGATCTCCACCTATAGTTTTGGGCGGTTGCAGGATCCCAGAGGAAAGTCTGCCATCCCGGTGGATGGGTCTCTTTCGCTGAGAGCCCTCTTGCAGGATGTAAAGGGACAGCCGGCTTTTCTGGCCCTTACCCTGGCGATGGTCATGTGGAACTTTTCGGTTAACATCACCGGCCCCTTCTTCAATGTCTACATGGTCCAGAATTTGAAATTCACCGCCACCATGGTCGGGATCGCGAGCGTCACCTCGACCGTTGCCGGACTGATCGTCCAGCGTCGCGTCGGCCGCCTGTCCGACCGGCTGGGTTCGCGCAAGGTCATGCTGATCAGCATGCTGCTCATCCCTTTCGTCCCGGCGGCCTGGGTCTTCGTCAGCCAATTCTGGCAGGTGCTCGCGGTGAACTCCTTCAGCGGCATGGCTTGGGGCGCCTTCAACCTGGTCTCGTTCAACTTCCTGCTGTCCCTGACCCCTGTGGCCCAGCGGGCGCGTTATTCGGCGATATTTCAACTGCTGATCACCCTGGCCCTGGCAGCGGGGGCGGCCATTGGGGCCTGGGTGGTCACCCAATGGGGGTACCCGGCCATTTTCGCCTGTTCGGCGATCGGACGGGCCATCGCCACCTTTTTATTTATCCGTCTGCTGCCCGCCAGCTCTGAACCGGAAAGGGCGTTGGCGTGAGTTTTCGCTAGGGCCTTCAAATTCATTTGGACAGAGGCGAGAGGCTAATTCCCGATGGTTGACACCGGTTGTAGCTGCAGGATCAACGTCCCATAGGCGGGAATTTCCCGGACCGGTTGAAGCTGCGAGAAATCGCCCAAACCGCCAGCGGTCAGGTCGGCGGCAGGGCCGGAGCCCATCATCGGGACCAGATGATAGCTGCCGGGGACCAGCGGGCTCTTGGCCAGGGAAAGGACAGACCGGTTGATCGGAGCACTGGTCAGGTTGATCAGCACCAGCACGGCTTCGTTCAGCGAGGAGGCTGCCCCACTTCCCTGGCTGACACGCAGGATACTGTACAAGCCCGGATCGGAGCTCTTTACGAGATCCAGGCCTCCCATCCGCAGGGCGGGATGCTGGTTCCTGAGCTGGATCAGCTCCCGGTAATGGGCCAGGATAGAAGCGGGGTCATTGCTTTCCGCGGCGACATTGAAAGTCTGGTAATCCGGACCGACCGGTTCCCAGGGTGTAACCGTGGAGAAACCGGCATTCGCCGCCGCCGACCATTGCATCGGGCGGCGTTTCAGTTCGTCCTGCCCACCGCCTTCCAGACCGACCTCCTCTCCGTAATAGAGGAATGGCACCCCTGGAGCAGTCAGCAAAATGGAGGCCGCCGCCTGGACTTTGTCAGTGCTGTCGTTCAGTTGTGTCAGCAACCGATCCTGATCGTGATTGGTCAGGAAGGTGGCGAAGTTCCAATCCGGCATCGATTGCTCTGCAAAGGTCACCGCGCTGTCCACGGCAGAGGTGGTTTGACCGTTGACGCTGTTGACCATGTCCGAGGCCATCTCGAAATTGAAGACCCGATCCATCTGATTGCCGGTATAGGTGGACGCCAGGGACGGGTCGCTGCCATACACCTCACCGACGGTGAATGCATTCGGGTCATCGGCCTTGTAGGCTGCGTAAAATCCTTTCAGCCAGGTATGGGTAGACTGCGTGTTGACCTGTTTCTGACCTTCCTCCACCAGGTAATTTGCCGCGTCGATGCGGAAGCCGTCGACGCCCACCTCGTTCAGCCAGAACTGCACGACCTTTTCCATTTCGGCGGTCACGGCCGGGTTGTTATAATTCAAATCGGGCATGCCGGCATTAAATATCCCGTAGTACCAACCCTGCTTGCCGGGGTGCCAGGCCACCCCTAAAGGCCCCAGGTAGCCAGGATCGGTATCGGACCAGATGTACCAGTCGCGATAGGGGGATTGCGGGTTGTTGTTTGCGTCCAAAAACCAGGGGTTCTGGTCGGAGGTGTGATTCAGCACCAGGTCAATGATCACGTGGATGCCCCGCTGGTGGGCCTCTGTGAGCAGATGTTTAAAGTCATCCAAGGTGCCATAATCCGGATTGACGCTGAAGTAATTGATCACGTCATAGCCATGATAGCTGGCCGAAGGATGGATCGGCATCAGCCAGATGGCCGTGATTCCCAGTTGCTGGAGATAATCCAGTTTTTCGGTAATCCCATTGAAATCGCCGATGCCGTCGCCGTTGCTGTCATAATAACTGCGCACGAATATTTCGTAAAAGACAGCGTCCTCCCACCAGGGACGCAAAATCGGGGTCGCGGTCCGTGTCGGTTGCGGGGAGGCAGTCGATATTCCGGTAGTTAAAGGTGAGGGAGTCTCAACATTTTCGACAGGCGGTTCCGTCGAAGAGGTACAGGCGGCGATCATCCCGGCGACCAGGATTAAACTCAGATAGGTTTTCATTGGGGGCATTACCCTGGTATCAAAAAGGCGGCGCTGAGGCCGCCTCGTTGATTAGCCCTTGACACCCCCAATCGCCAGACCTCCGACAAACCAGCGTTGGATGAATAGGTAAATGACCGAGACCGGGAGGGCGATCAGGATGGACATGGCCGCAAAATGAGACCAGGGTGTACTGTCCGAATACTGCCCCACCATGTTGTACAAGGCCATGATCAGGGTAAAGGTCTTCGGGTTGGTCAGGAACAGCCATGAGGTGGCGAATTCCGTCCAGGTGCTCATGAACCCCAGGAAGAAGGTCACTGCCAGGACGGGCGTGGCCAGCGGCAGGGTGACCCGCAGGAAGGCGGAGAGCTGTGTACAGCCATCGATCCAGGCGGCCTCTTCGAGATCCCGCGGGATGGTGTCCAGGTAGCCTTTCATATTCCAGATCGCGAAGGGCAGCGAACCGGACAGGATCGCCATGCCTACCCCCAGGAGGGAATTTCGCAGGTTGAAGATGGTTCCATTGATATGGATCTGGACCTTGTTCAGGAGGACGAAGAGCGCAGGCAGCGTGGCGATGGATGGCAGCATCAAGACGGCCAGGACGGCGATCATCAAGGTCTGCCTGCCGATGAAGCGCAGGCGTGAGAAAGCATAGGAGGCAAAGACACCCACAATGATGGAGGCCAGTCCCACGCCAACTGCCAGGCGGAAGCTATTGAAGACCAGCTGTTGGAGATCCACCGGGTTGGGGGTGGGTTTCGCGATCACGTCTTTATAAGCCTGGACAGAAGCCCCGCCTCCAAAAGGGTTGAGGCGCAGCGAGGTGGGGCGAGAAATGTTGCGTGGGTCGAAGGACATGCTGACGATCCACAGGATCGGATAGATCACCGTGAGGGCGACGATCAGCAGGAATAACTGGCTGAACAGTTGGGAGCCGATAGTCATGCCGCGCTCACCGGACGAGGTCCGGCTTTGGAAAAACCATTTGAGACGGGTGGTAATGGGCACTCCGATCAGTTTAGACATCGTAGCTCTCCGTTGCACGCGTGAGCCTGTTGGTCAACAAGGTCAGCGTCAGCAAAATGATAAATATGTATACACAGAAGGCGGCCGCGATCCCATAAACATGCTGTTGGTTGATCAAGTTGTACGCGGCAGTGACCAGGATTGCCGTTTCGTTCAATGGCCCGCCATTGGTCATGAAGAAAATCAGGCTGAACAGGTTGAAGGTTTGAACGATGCCGTAGACGGCAGCCGGTACCATCGCCGGCCGAAGCAGGGGAAGCGTGATCCGCCAAAACTGCTGGTTCCCGGTCGCGCCGTCCATGATCGAGGCTTCGTACAATTCTTTTGGAATGCTTTGCAGGGCCCCGCTGGCAACGATGGTCATGAATGGCCAACCCAGCCATATGTTCGTGAGCAGTAAAGCAAAATAAGACAGCGGCAGAGGGATCCAGCTGATGGGATACGCCACCTGGTCAATCCAATGAATATGAAACAGAGCAGGGCTCAATCCTACGAGTTTACCTAGAATCACCAACCCCTGGTTGATGGCCCCATAATCCGGGTCAAACATGTTCCGGAAAATATTGGCGATGATGATCTGGGGCAGGATCATGGGCAGGATAAAAAGGGCCCGGTAGAATCCTTTGAACCACACCCCCTGTCGGTTCAAAATGACAGCGATCAAGATCCCCAGGGACACGTGAATGATCACATTGGAGAACGTCCAGAAGAGATCGAAGGCGAGAATGTGCCAGAAGTTGAAGTAGGACAGTCCGAGTTGATTCGTCAGGATGTCGATATAGTTGGCCAGCCCAACAAATGCCGGCCAGGGGGAATTCACGCGTAAATTCGGCAGACCATAATCGGTGAATGACATCCAGAGTTGATAAAACATCGGGTAATAGGTGATTACCCCCATGATGATGAAGGCCGGGAGGAGATAGAAAAGCGGACTGATCGTTCTCCAAAATGGTTTTTTTATCTTCACCGGTTTTGGAGACGGGAGGCTCTTGGTTAGGGTGGTCATATTCACCTCCTACAGCTGTCGGTTAGATATGAATGCACTGTTTGAGTGAGTGGCAGGCAATTCTGGAGGAGCGCCTAAGGAACCGGCGCTCCCCCAGAGTCGTCACGCATGGGTTCCGTAAAGTTCGGACCCTGCTTGACTGAAGGAATTCATTTTACAGAGGCTTGATCAATCCCGGTGCTGGATGAGCACTACTTCTTGTTGGCGGTGTTCATGGTCGCACAAGCCGTCGCGACCGCCGCGGTTGGAGTAGCTTTTCCCGAAACTACCGCGGTGAGGGCATCTCCGAACGGTCCCCAATAGTTACCGAATTCTGCGGATTGCGGTCGAGGGAAGCCACCCGCAGCGATATCGGCGAAGGCTTTGACTAGAGGATCGGTGGAGGTGACGTCGGTGCGAGCCGCCGGGTCGCCTGCGGTATTCTCGTAGGCAGTTAAGCCTTGCTGGCCAAAGATGTAGAGGGCCAGATCAATGGCAGCCGCTTGGTTCGTGCTGTTGGGGTTGATGTACCAGCCGTCAATTCCCATCATGGGCATGAAGGGGCCTTTGGGGCCGGTGGGTTCTGGAACCACGCCCAGTTTGCTGCCGAGGTTCTTTTCAAAGTCACCCAGCTCCCAGGGGCCTTCGAAGATCATGTCCAGCTGGCCTTGCTCGAAGGCGGTGTCCAGCTTGCCCTCGTCGCTGTCAATCGTGGCGCCGGCAGTCTGCAGGTCCTTCAGGTACTGGAGCGCATCTGCAAAACCGGTCGTCTGGTCAGCGACGCATTTGCCGGTGCTGTCGAGCAGCGTCCCGCCAAACCCGGAGAAAAATCCCCAAATGTAATAAGCACCGTTGTTGACAAAGCCGAGTTTCTTGCCGGATTTCACCAGAGCCATGAGGTCATCCGTGGTCTTGGGCGGGTTGGGGATCGTGGACGTGTTGTAATACAGTCCGACCGCCTTGGCTATCCCCGGTACCGCATAGATGTTGCCGGTCACGGTAACGCCGTTGATTCCGGCCTGGGCGTAACCCGTGAGCTTGCCCTGCAGGAGGCTGTCGATCGGGGCGATTAACTTTGCACGGACTTCGCTACCGAGATTGTCGTTCGGTGCCGTGAACATATCCGGACCACCGCCTGCTGCGGTATCGGTCTCATACTTGGTGTAGATATCGCTGAACGGCACCTCCAGGAGGGTGATCGTGACATTCGGGTGATCCACCATGTACTGTTTGACCAGTCCGTTGATCGTGGTCTCTTCAGAGCCTCCGGCGTGATAGCCATCCCAGATCGTCAATGCTACCGGCGCAAGGGTGGGCGGCATGGCCGTCGGCGGAACCGTGGTCGGGGCCTGAGTTGCCGACATGGAGGTGGGTACCGGAGCCGCGGTCGGGGTGGCGGCGGAACCACAGGCGGTCAGTGCCATGGTGGCGGCCACCAGGATGCTGGCCAGGACGAATAGTGTGCGTTTCATAGACTCCCTTTCTCCTTGATTCAAATATATGAATATAGTGGAAGCACTCGTGCGATACGAGGCTTCAGGACCGGGAATGGATTCATCCATGAGTCTCTAGGCTCTTTATTTGAGCCGTCAAGATGGCATCACCTCCTTTCGGTCGGCAACTTGGTGGAGTGCGATGGTTAGGGCCTGAATGACAGCGCCCAGGCTTGAGGAGCGTCTGCCGAGCATGGCGGTCGTGATGCGCACCACGCGCGTGGCGGCAGGAAGGCTGCGCCGTTGGATGGCCAAACGGATGGGTTCGAGCAGGATATCGCCGGTCTGCGCCACGCCGCCTCCGATGATCACCATGCCCGGATTGAACAGGTTGACGAGCCCGGCCAGGGCGATCCCGATATGAGAGCCGGCCTGGCCCAGAATTTGCTGACTCAACAGATCTCCTTTGCGAGCGGCTGAGGCGACCTCACGAGCGGTAATTCCTTCAATGGGTCGGATGCTCGCCAGGAGTGTCCGTTGACCTTTCTGCACCGCCTCACGGGCCTGCTTGGCGATCGCCCAACCCCCGGCGAGGGCTTCCAGGCAGCCCTGGTTGCCGCAATTGCAAAGCGGCCCGTTTTCATCGATCGTGAGGTGCCCGATTTCCCCGGCCGAGCCGGTGACGCCGTGGTAGATCTGCCCATCCAGCAGCAGCCCGCAGCCGATCCCCGTCCCGACCTTGATATAGGCCAGATTGCGTTCGCCTCTGCCGGCTCCGGCGGCCCACTCGCCCAGGGCGCCCAGTTCTGCGTCATTATTGAGCGATACCGGCGCCCCCCACCATTTTTCGAGCGTGTCGCGGATCGGGTAGCGATCCCATCCGGGCATGATCGGCGGCGCTAATACCATGCCGGCCTCGCTGACGATCGGTCCGGGTACGCCGACCCCAAACGCCAGGATTTCTTTCAACCCAAGGCCGGTTTTGGCGAGCATCTCGCGGACAAGGCGGTCTGCCTGTTCCAGGCTGGCGAGCGGTCCCTGCTGGATATCGAAAGGGATATCCGTTTCCTCGAGGACCCGGGTGGATAGGTCGGCGATGAGCACGCTAAGGTGGGTGGCTCCAAAATCAACGCCGACAACATGGCCGCGTGCAGGATTGATCTCCAGAACGATCGGTGGGCGACCGCTGCGGACGTTGATGCGCTCAGCTTCACGGATGAGCCCGGTGGCCAGCAGATCATTGACGATCGATGAAACAGCTGCCCGGGTCAGGCCCATCCGGCGGGAGATCTCAACCCGAGAACTTCCGCCGGCGGTGAATCGAATCAGGTCCAGAACCGTATATTTGTTAACATTCTTTACATTCTGAACGGGAATCGACCAGATATGATCAGACATAAACCACGATGAAGGTATTAATTCGGTTTTTCCTCGCAATTGTATAGATGATATGATAGCACGCCTTGTGACTTTGTCAAGTAGTTTAACTAATTAATCCGGTTAAATAGACCACGCTTCCCTCGGGAAGCGTGGTCGTGTACCCGTTGGCGATGAAATGTTTATAAACGCTTCAAGACGTCCCAGCCTGCATACTTGGCCGTGTCCCCCAGTTCGACTTCGATGCGCATCAGCTGGTTATATTTGGCCACGCGGTCCGAACGGGCGGGAGCCCCGGTCTTGATCTGGCCCATGTTCAGGGCGACGGCCAGATCGGCGATGGTCGTATCCTCGGTCTCTCCGGAGCGGTGGGAGGTGACCGCCCGCCAGCCGGATCGGTGGCAGAGCTCGACCGCTTCGATGGTCTCAGTCAGGGACCCGATCTGGTTTAGTTTTACCAGCAGCGCATTGGCAGCCTTATCCTGGATCGCCCGGCGGACACGTTCGGGATTGGTGACGAGCAGGTCATCGCCCACGATCTGGATCTGGTCGCCTAATTCCTTGGTCATGAGCTGCCAGGACTCCCAATCGTCCTGCGCCAGACCGTCTTCGATCGAAACAATCGGGTACTGCTTGACCCACGACTTCCAGAACTCAACCAGTTGCGGGCCGGTCAGCTTCTTACCCTCCTTGCGCAGGTTGTAGGTCTTGGTCTCTTCGTCGTAGAACTCTGAAGCGGCTGGATCGAGAGCGATCGCCACATCGGCTCCACGGCTGGCTTTGAAGCCCGCTTTTTGGATGGCTTCGAGGATGACCTCGACCGCCTCGCTGTTCGCCTTGAGGGCTGGCGCATATCCGCCTTCATCCCCGACCAGGGTGGTGTAGCCCTTGGCTTTGAGCACGGACTTGAGCGCCTGGTAAATTTCCGAGCCCCAGCGCAGCCCTTCCGCAAAGGTCGGTGCGCCCAAAGGCATGACCATGAACTCCTGGGCATCGGTGGACTGCCAGCCAGTGTGGGTACCGCCGTTCAGGATGTTCAACATCGGGACCGGCAGGATGTGGGCATAGACCCCGCCCAGATAGCGGTAGAGGGGCATCTCCAGTGAATTGGCTGCGGCTTTTGCCACCGCCAGGCTGACCCCTAGAATAGCGTTTGCCCCCAGCTTGGATTTGTTGGGAGTGCCATCCAGGGCCAGCAGTTCCTGATCGATGGCCTTCTGTTCGAGCGCGTCGTGGTCGATCAGTTTCTTGGAGATCACCTCGTTGACATTGGCGACGGCTTTCAATACCCCCTTGCCATTGTAGCGTTTTTTGTCGCCGTCGCGCAGTTCCAGCGCTTCATGCACCCCGGTGGAGGCGCCTGACGGGACTGCCGCCCGACCCCAAGCGCCGTCCGCCAGGAAGACCTCCACCTCCACGGTCGGGTTGCCCCGCGAGTCGAGGATTTCTTGTCCAGTGATGAGCTTGATGGTAGTGTCCATTTCCTTCTCCAGTGTTATAGATTAACAGATGTCATCCATCGTTTCCTGTTCGGTAAAGTATAATCCACTTTTAATCATTGTCTGGAGGCCGATTTGTCCGCTCTAGAAATCCCGGTCAACGACGCGCGCGATACCCTGCGGTATCCGCTTCAAGAAACCAGCCTACATCGAGTGGTGATGGCCATGCTCGGTTTCCTGGCCCGTTCGGTGATTGACCTCAAAGTGAGCGGCTTGGATAACTTGCCCCGATCGCCCGGCCTGATCGTGGCAGCCAACCATTTGACCAATTTCGATATTTTCCCTTTGCAGATGGCCCTGCCGCGTCCGCTTTTTTTTATGGGCAAGGCGGAATTATTCCAAAATCGTCTGGCGCATGCTTTTTTACGGGAGCTGTGTGCCTTTCCGGTCTACCGTGGGGCGCGCGATGAATGGGCCTTGCTTCATGCCCAGAGTCTCCTGGAGGCCGGCCAGGTTGTGGGGATCTTCCCGGAGGGGACCCGCAGCTATGGACGCGGACTCAAAGTGGCCAAGACGGGGGCCGCACGGCTGGCTCTTGCCACCGGCTGCCCGATCGCCCCGGTGGCGATCGATGGCAGCCAGCGATTGTTCAAGCAATTCCCCTCCCGGACTCAAGTCAAACTCACGGTCTGCGAACCCCTCCAGCCGCAAGAAGGAGAGTTGCCATTGGCGCTCACCGACCGGCTCATGTTCCTGCTGGCGTGTAATCTGCCGCCTTCCTTGAAGGGAGTATATCGGCAGTCGGCAGCCGGATTTTGATGCGTACGGCCAGGATGCTCGTCCGGACGTTTATTTTTTAGTTTTTAGACCGGCCCGTTCCGCAGATGCCTTCAGCAGCCCGGCAAAGAGCGGGTGAGGCCGCATTGGTCGTGACAGGAATTCCGGATGGAATTGGCTGCCGATCATATAGGGGTGGTCTTTGATCTCGGCGATTTCAACCAGCCGGCCGTCGGGGGAAAGACCCGAAAGCACCATGCCGCCTTTTTCAAACTCCTCTCGGTACAGGTTGTTGAACTCAAAGCGGTGCCGGTGGCGTTCTTCCACCTGCTTTTCGCCATAGGCCGCTGCTGCCCTGGTCCCCGGCTGCAGCACACAAGGATAAAGCCCCAGGCGCATCGTTCCGCCCATATCCGTGATTGCCCGCTGGTCGGGCATCAGGTCGATCACCGGGTGGGCGGTTCCACGATCGAATTCGGTCGAATTGGCGTCCTCATAGCTCAAAACGCTGCGGGCGAAATCCACACACATGAGCTGCATGCCCAGACACAGGCCCAGGTAGGGAACCTTGTTCTCCCGGGCATAATGGGCGGCCTGCACTTTGCCTTCGATGCCGCGTGACCCAAAACCGCCCGGAACGATGATGCCATCCGCCGCCCTCAGGCTTTCCCAGCCCTTGCCCTTTTCAAGTTCGGTCGAGTGAATCCAGACGATTTCCGCCTCCACACCCGCCGAAAGGGCAGCATGTTTGATCGCTTCCCGGACCGACATGTAGGCGTCATGCAATTCAACGTATTTTCCGACGACGGCGATCTTCACGGATGGTTTCGGTGTCTGCACGTCTTTGACCAGGCGCTGCCAGGGGGCCCAATCCGGTTTTTTGCTGGCCTGCAAGTTCAGCCTTTCGACGAGGTAATCGGCCACACCCGCCTGTTCCAGGATCAAGGGTACTTCATAAAGAACAGGTGCAGTGACCATGGGCACCACGGCGCGCTTTTCCACATCGCAGAACAGGGCGATCTTATCCCGCAGGCTGTCGTCGATCGGATAATCCGATCTGGCGATGATCATGTTCGGCGAGATGCCGATCGAGCGCAATTCTGCCACGGAGTGCTGGGTGGGCTTGGTTTTAAGCTCTCCCGTTGCCCCGATATACGGAAGCCAGGTCACGTGAGTAAAAAAAGTGTTCTCCCGTCCCACCTCGTTCCGCATCTGGCGCAAGGCTTCCAGAAAAGGCTGCGATTCGATGTCGCCCACGGTGCCGCCTACCTCGACCAGAACGATCTCGGCATCGGACTCCTTCGCGACCAGCGCGATCCGGCGCTTGATCTCGTTGGTGATATGCGGAATGACCTGGATGGTTCCACCGAGAAAATCGCCATGGCGCTCTTTTTGAATGATCTCCGCGTACACCTGTCCGCTGGTGAAGTTGCTCGAGCGGCGTAAGCGGATGTCGATGAAGCGCTCATAGTGCCCCAGGTCCAGGTCGGTCTCGGCGCCGTCATCGAGAACGTAGACCTCGCCGTGTTGATACGGGGACATCGTTCCCGGGTCCACATTGATATAGGGGTCCAGTTTCTGGACCGTGACTCGAAACCCACGTGCTTTTAGCAGCAGACCGGTGGCAGCCGCAGTGACGCCTTTTCCGACCGAACTGACTACCCCTCCGGTAAAAAACAGATATTTAGTTGCCATCAGAACCTCGTTTTGGAATGGGATCTTTCTTGATAAAAAAGGAAGTGGGGAGGGCCGTTTTTTTGCGCCCTTCCCACTTGGGTGTCCGATTGTTGGTGCGGGTTCGTCAGCAGAGTTTTCATCCTACCAGTTTCACGATCTCTTCTGCGGCTCGCCGCATTTCCAGGAAGATCAATCCGAGTTTGGCTTCCTGACGGGCTAGCGCCGTCAGAACCGCTTCTTCTCCCACCGAGGTCAGGATAATGAAGCCTCCGTCGCCCCGGATATAGACCTGTTCCAGCCCGCCACGTCCCAGCTCACCGGCAATGCGCTCGCCCAGGCTGAGCATGGCAGCCGACATGGCGGAGACCCGGTCTTCCTCAACATCCGCGGGAAGAGCGGAGGCCATGATCAATCCATCCACGGAGACCACCGCGGAAGCCTCGATGTCCGGTGCCGCAGCCTGCATGGCCCGAAGGCGGTTGACCATCTGTTCACTCCGGCTTTGACTCATCCTGGCAACTCCAGTGAGCAATGCTTTTTCATCACCCCACCATTATAAGGGAAAGTGCCGAAATTTGCATACGATTTGATGGGATGGATCAGGACTTCCTGGAATTGACCAGCAGATTCCAGAGAGTCCGGCGAAGGAAATTTCCGATCAATGCGCCAAGGATGATCGCAATCGCCAATCCACCGAAGAACGTGATGCAGGTCAGATTTGAAAACAAGGTCCTGGAAAGCTCTCCTTGAATGCTCGATTCTTGGATAAGAATAAAGGTCGTGATCCACAACGCCAGAACGGCGATGATCACCAGGAAGTTCAGTGCGCTGATCACCCGCACCAGGCAGGAGGGCTGTGAAATTTGCTCGACCGGATTGATCGCTAACAGGCCGAGCTGATGAAGTCGGTCTACACCTTTCCGGAACAGGGGGGTGAGCTTCCGAGACATTTCTGATCTGGATTTCGGATCAATCTGAACGATGATTATCCCGATGTCCCTTGGAAGGGGCTGCGTGCTGCCATGGCAGCGATTCTACATCAAAAGCGGGTCGCCTGCTGTCCAATCCGGGCTCTGGCTCGAATCCTCCTTCGAGCCCGCCGGAGGCACCTGCAGATCCTGTCCGACCCACGGATGGCAGGCGGCTCCTGTCCCTGCACTCCTGGCACTGCGGTTGACCCATTAGGGCACTCATGTTAAACTCAACAGTTGCGAACCGTTCGTACGGCGTCCGAAGAAAGGACTCCCGCAAGCCTCAGCCCTGTGGAATGAGACCGTAGGATCCGGACCACGCTCATCCCGGGGCGTGAATGTCGCCCGGTCCCGCAGCCGGGGTTCCGGAGGTCGCGGGAGAGATGCGGATCTGGAGTCGGCAACCTGATCGTGACGAAGGAAAGGGGCTGTTTCTTTGCCTGTTCAAACCATGCGTCCGGCCTGTCGAACCTTTTTTATCCTTTGCACCCTCCTAATCGCCTCCGGAGCCTTTCCAGTGCAGGTCTCTGCCCAGGAGAACACACCGATCATCACCGCCCCGCGTCCCGGGGATGCCCTGCAGGGCGTGATCACCATTACAGGAACGAGCCAGGTGGACGGATTCGCTTCTGCGGAGATCGCCTTCTCATACACCGGGGATCCGACCGGCACCTGGTTCAGGATTGCGACCGGCAGCCAGCCGGTCCAGGATGGGATTCTGGCGGTCTGGGATACGACCAGTATCAGCGACGGGGTGTACGACCTGCGCCTGCGGGTCATGAGTGCGGACGGAAAAACGCTGGAGGCGGTCGCTTCCGGCGTAAGGGTGCGGAACTATACACCGGTTGAGACCGCGACACCGACCGCGTTTATCCCGGCGGCGACTCCATTCCCGACCCGAACGGCGACTGCAACCCCTTATCCGACCCCAACCCTGTTGCCGCCCAACCCGGCCGTGCTCTCTTCGAAGGATGTATCCGTCGGCATCGGCTACGGAGGTCTGGCGGCCGTCCTGCTGTTCCTCCTCCTCGGGGTGTATCTTTGGTTGCGGCGGAAGCCATGATGAGAGAAACCTATTTATTGATCGGCCTGGGCAACCCGGGTCGGGAATATCGTGAGAACCGGCATAATATCGGCTTCATGCTGATCGACCGATTGGCGGTGAAACTCGATGTTCGCTTCACCCGCCTGCAGTCCAGAGCCCTGGTGGCGCCTGCCACTTACGAGGATCATAAACTGATCCTGGCCAAGCCCCAGACCTTTATGAACCTTTCCGGCCAGGCCGTACAGGGCCTGGTGCATTTCTACAAGCTGCCGCTCCTGAACCTGCTGATCGCTCACGATGACCTTGATCTGCCGCTCGGCACGATCCGGATACGCCCGGATGGCGGTTCCGCAGGTCAGAAGGGAATGGCTTCGATCATTGAGCGCCTCGGAACGGATGAATTCCCCCGTCTGCGTCTGGGCATTGGCCATCCTCCGGGCCTGATGGAAGCCGCCGATTATGTCCTGCAGGATTTACCGGATGAGGAAAGGCCGCTCATATCTGAAACCCTGAACCGCGCGACCGAGGCCGCGCTGCTGTTTGTTCGTGAAGGGCTGGACGCTGCGATGAATCAATTTAACGGGAGCATCGTGTAATCCGGGCGCCTGCCCGGGTGAGTCATCCGGGTTTGGCTCCAGGCGTGTGAAACGCGAAATGGAATTCCTTCTCGAACAAATCCGCTCTGTCCCGGCCTATCAGGCCCTGCTTGTAAGCATCCGGTCTGGAAAGACCCAGCCTGGCCTGGCTCTGCTCCGTGCGGCCCGGTTGCCGGTCCTGGCGGACCTGCACGCCGATCTGGGCAGGCCGGTCGTCCTGGTGACCGATCGAGGCGACCATGCCCTGGCGCTGTACGACGAACTGGCTTTCTGGACAAAGGGGGTCAACCGTTTCATCTACTCCGAACCCACCCCTTTGTTCTACGAGGACGCCAGCTGGGGCAGCGCCATCCGCCGCGAGCGGTTGCAGGCGTTGACCGCCCTGGCTGCTTACCATCTTCCATTTGTGGAAAAACCAAGCACACCGCCTTTGATCGTCACCTCGGCGCGCGGGTTGATGACCCGGACCCTGCCCAGGCGCGATTTCCTGATTGCCTCCAAACTTGTAAAGGTTGGCCAGAGCATCTCGACCGAAACGCTGCTGGTCGAATGGGTGAGGGAGGGCTACCAGGGGGTTGATACGGTTCTGGAGCCCGGACAATTTTCGCACCGCGGCGGCATCCTGGACATCTGGCCTCCATCCGAATCATTTCCCGCACGTTTGGATTTCTTCGGGGACGAGATTGACACCATCCGCAGCTTCGACCCGACCTCGCAGCGGACCGTTTCGGAACTGCAGTCCGTGCTTCTGACCCCGGCCCGTGAATTTCTGGTTTCCGCCGAGGGCGGTTTCAGCGAGTTTCATATCCCGCGGCTGCATCCCACGGCCGGGACGTTGCTCGACTACCTGCCACGGGGAGCTCTGGTTCTCGTGGACGATTGGGGGCTGCTCGAAAGCACGGTGAATGAGCATGAAGAGCAGGCGGTCAAATATCGTGCAGAGAGCATCGCCGAGGGGACCCTGCCCTCCGACTTTCCAGTCCCTTACCTGTCCTGGTCGGAACTATCAGACCGACTGCAAAGTTATTCCTGCCAGGAGTTGGGTCGCTCTACAGCGGAGCCTGCCCCGGCGGACCCGATGGATGGAGAGAGCCTCGCCGCTCAGTTCGGTCACATCGAGCGTTTCGCAGGGCGTCTCAAACCGTTCATTGATTACCTGGGAAGGATGATCGCCCTCGGTCGTACTGCCATCGTGGTTTCGCGTCAAGCCTCGCGCCTGGAAGAGCTGTGGGCGGAACAACCGCTCCCCGCCGGCACCCCCCCTGATTTTATCGAAGGGAGCCTGTCCGAGGGTTGGAGTCTGGGGGATTCACTCCTGATCACGGATGCTGAAATCTTCGGATGGGAACGACCTCAGCCGAGGCAACGCCCTCAACCGGGTGCGGAAACCCCCGAGGCGGCTTACGCAGATTTATTCCCCGGGGATTGGGTCGTGCATGTGGACTACGGCATCGGCCGGTACGCGGGCCTGGTGCAACGCACCCTCGAGGGGTTGGAACGCGAATTCCTGTGCATTGAATACCAGAACGGCGACCAGCTGTTTGTACCCATCCATCAGGCTGATCGTCTGACTCGCTACATCGGTCCGGATGCCAGCCCACCGGGTCTGGGGCACCTGGGGAGTCAGGATTGGCCGGAAACCAAGCGACGGGTTGGGGAGGCGGTCCAGGACGTGGCCGCCGAACTGCTTGACCTTCACGCCCGCCGGCAGGTCGCCCGCGGATTCGCTTTCAGTCCGGACAACGCCTGGCAGGGCGAACTGGAATCGTCCTTCCCTTATGTCGAAACCCAGGATCAGGTCCAGGCGCTTTCCGAGATCAAAAAGGATATGGAGTCTTCCCGCCCGATGGACCGCTTGCTATGCGGGGATGTCGGGTATGGGAAGACCGAGGTGGCCCTGCGTGCTGCCTTCAAGGCGGTCATGGATGGGAAGCAGGTTGCGGTGCTCGTACCGACCACGGTCCTGGCCCAGCAGCACTATGACACCTTCAAACAGCGCCTGGCCGCTTTCCCGGTGACGGTGGAAATGCTTTCGCGCTTCCGGACGCCGCATGAACAGGATCAAATCCTGTACGCCCTTGCCGAAGGGGCAGTCGATATCGTGATCGGCACGCACCGCCTGATCCAGCCGGATGTCCAGTTTAAGGATCTTGGGCTGGTCGTCATCGATGAAGAACAACGCTTCGGAGTCACCCACAAAGAACATCTCAAAAAACTGCGCACGGAAGTGGATGTTCTGACCTTGACTGCCACCCCGATCCCGCGCACGCTCTATATGGCCTTGACCGGGGTTCGCGATATTTCCAACCTGAACACCCCACCGGAAGAACGTCTGCCGATCGTCACGCACATCGGTCCTTATGCTCCGAAGCTTGTCCGCCAGGCGACCCTGCGCGAGCTGGAACGCGGAGGTCAGGTGTTCTTTGTGCACAACCGGGTGCAGACCATCCATGCCATGAAATTGCATCTGGAAAAGCTTGTCCCGGAGGCGCGCATCGCCATCGCTCATGGCCAGATGCCGGAGAACGAACTGGCATCGGTCATGCATCGTTTTAACGCCGCGGAGGTCGATGTCCTGCTCTCGACCTCCATCATCGAATCCGGACTGGATATCCCTAATGCCAATACCCTGATCGTCGATCGCGGCGATACCTTTGGGCTGGCACAGTTGTACCAATTGCGCGGACGGGTCGGGCGGGGAGCGGTGCGCGCCTACGCCTATTTCTTCCGGCACCGGAAACTGCCTCCTACCCAGGAGGGTCAGGCGCGGCTGGAAGTGATCGCCGAAAATACGCAGCTGGGTGCTGGAATCTCCATCGCCATGCGCGATCTGGAAATGCGCGGGGCGGGGGAGCTGTTGGGCACGCGCCAGACCGGGCATATCGCCGCGGTTGGATTTCATCTTTACACCCGCTTGCTGGCAGCTGCGGTGCGAAGCCTGCGCCGGGCGAACAAACTGCCAGAGATGACACAGCCGGCTGCATTCATCCAGCAGGTCGGCCTGCCGGTCAATGTGGAACTTCCCCTTGCATCGGGGATCCCCATGACTTACATTGCCGACCAGGACCTGAGATTGCGCCTCTACCGGCGGATGGCCGATCTGACCGACGAAGCCGCGCTGGATGCCCTGGCAGTTGAATTTACAGATCGTTTCGGACCCTTGCCGGAGATGGTCGAGAACCTGTTCTTCCAGATGAGGGTCAGGATGCGAGCTGAAAAAGCCGGTTTGATCTCGGTCAGCATGGAAGGAGGTCAGATCGTCCTGCGCTATCCACCTCCACCGGAAGGGGCCGAGCCGCGCCATTTAGCGGATCTTGGTCCGGGTGTGCGCGCAGGCAAGAACACTTATCGCTGTACCTTTGGCAAGGATCCGGACTGGCGGGAAAAGATGTTAGAATTATTATCTTCTCTGCCCACCGAAGCAGATGGATCATGATCTCGTTTGGATCGGAACCCTCAATCGAAAGGATTTAAGATGCCTGAACAGAAACTGCTGTACCTGTCTCGTGCGGATGTCGAAGCTGTCGCCCTGGACATGAATACCATTCTGAAGCTCCTTGAGGAAGCCTTTCGGGAGAAAGGTCAGGGGAAGGTCGAGATGCCTCCCAAACCGGGGATCCACACCATGCCAGACGCCTTCATCCACGCCATGCCTGCCTACATTCCCTCCCTGCGTTCTGCCGGGATTAAATGGGTCAGCGGCTACCCCGAGAATTTCAAGCGCGGCCTGCCATACATCACGGGCCTGTTGATCCTCAACGAACCCGAGACAGGAATCCCATACGCGGTGATGGACTGTACCTGGATCACGGCGTACCGGACGGGTGCGGCAACCGGCCTGGCTGCCAAATACCTGGCGCGTCCGAAGAGCTCGGTGGTCGCGATTCTGGCCTGCGGGGTTCAGGGACGGACCAATCTCGAGGCGCTGGCCTGCCTGTTCCCGATCCAGCGCGCCTACGCCTATGACATCCTGCCGGAGGCGCAAACCAAGTTCATCCGGGAGATGAAGCCTAAATTCAAGTTCGAAATCGTGCCCGCCAAGAATCCAAAACAGGCTGTCCAGGAGAGCGACCTGGTCGTGACCTCGGGACCGATCCTGCACCATCCGTCTGCCACCATCGATAAGGACTGGCTGAAACCCGGAGGGTTCGGCTCGGCCGTGGATTTTGACTCCTACTGGCGCGGTGCCGCCATCGCCCAGATGGACCGGATCAGCACGGACGACCATGCCCAATTCCAGTATTACCGATCGGTCGGATATTTCCAGGAGACCCCTGACCCTTACGCCGACCTCGGGGAACTGGTGGCTGGGCTCAAGCCTGGGCGTGGTTCCGATCAGGAGCGGACCCTGGCCATCAATCTTGGGCTGGCGATGGATGATATGGCCATCGCCCCGGAAATCTATCGAAGGGCGCAAGAAAAGGGATTAGGCACCTGGCTGCCGCTCTAGCGGCCGGCCGAGGAAATCCGCATTCCCTGGTAGAGGAATCAGACTCCAGGAAAGGAAACCAAGGCGGACATTGCATCCAAATGCGATGTCCGCTGGTCATTCGTGGAGATGGGCGGAACGGCTGAAGAGGCGGCAATGGGCATATTGGATTTATATTATCCGAATGAGGTTATAATTTCCTCGCAGAGGCTGAAATTGGGTGAGCCCCAATCCGGGTGCTTAATCAGGATCTCCTCTGACCTTCCGGATCGACGGTCGATCGAAAGATGAAAAAAAAATCAATTTGGTTCTTGATGGCGATCCTGGTCCTTTTATGGGGGGCATTGACACCCATGGCTGCCCACGCAGACAACCCTCCAGCCGGGCCTATCTATATCGTCCAGCAGGGGGACACTCTGTGGGGCATCGCTTTGCGTTTCAACGTCAGCGTCTCCGACATCGAAGCCGCCAACAACTTGACCGGCACGGACATTTTTTCCGGACAACACTTGATCATTCCTGGATTAAACGGCCTGACCGGAACCCTGACCGCGGTACCCGTTCCCTACGGACAAACCCTGACGAGCCTCGCCCGCCAGTACGGTATTGATGAGGCGTTGCTTCGAAAACTGAACCATATCATCAGCCCGGCCGAGCTGTACGCCGGTTACAGCCTGACCCTGCTGCAGCAGGATAACCAGACCTCTTACAGCGCCCGGGCTGCCCTTGCAAAGGGCGAGACCTTGCTTGAATTGGCAGTGACCCAAAACACCGATCCCTGGACCCTCGAGCAGATCAATCACCTTTCTGGAACCTGGGACGGACTCCCCGGAGACACACTGGTTCTCCCTTCCGGCGGTTCGAATAATCCCAATGGCCTGCCGCCGGTGATCTTGTCGGCTGTCGTGGACCCTCTGCCCCTCACGCAGGGGGCAACCGCACAGGTCAAGGTGGTCTCTTCCCAGCCGGTCAGCCTGGCGGGGTCGCTCATGGCCCAACCTTTGCATTTTTACCCCTCCGGTGCCAACACCTACGTGGCATTGCAGGGGGTGGGCGCCGAGGCGGCCCTGGGATTATTTCCCCTGGACCTGGAAGCAACCCTGCAGGATGGATCGATCCAGTCTTTCGATCAACTGGTACCCATTACCTCCGGAAATTATCTGCATGACACCACCATTTATTACGTGGATCCCAATACGATCGACCCGAAAGTGATCGACCCCCAGGCGGCGCAAGTTCGGGCGTTGACCGCCACGTCCACCGCGGATAAATACTGGCAGGGGATATTCACCTCGCCTGCCTCCTTATACGCCTCTTTGACCCATATCAGCTCGCCCTTCGGCATCCGCCGATCCTACATTGGCGTCGGGACGAATCTAACCCTCGAGACCTTTCACACAGGCATGGATTACGCCGGCGGGACAAACCAGCCGATCACGGCGCCGGCCGCAGGGATTGTGGTCTTTGCCGGGCCCCTGGTCGTCTGCGGCAACGCCACCTATATCTACCATGGCTGGGGGGTTTACTCCGGGATTTGTCACCAATCCGCGATCAAGGTGACGGTAGGCCAAAGGGTCCAGCAGGGGGACCTGATCGGTTTGGTCGGCAGTACCGGACGCGCCCTGGGACCCAATCTCCACTGGGAAGTGTGGGTGAACGGGGTGACGGTCAATCCTGTGCAATGGCTGAACGAGACCTTCCCGCACTAAGAGATTTAAACGGATCATTCGTTGCCGGGACCCGCACTCATGGGTAATCCCCGAATGAGGTGGCGTACTGGTTTGAAATGGATCGTGTCTCCAGCGCTCGGCCTGCTGCTCTGTCTTTATGGAGGACGGGTTGGCGCACATTCCCTGGACATGTATGCCCAGAGTCAATCCATTCAAATCAAGCCGGACGGCCTCTCGGTCGAATGGAAAATCACGCCTGGGCCTATGCTGGCCTATTCTGCCTGGGACCAGGCCGACCAAAACCAGGACGGCCAGATCAGCCCCCAGGAGGCTCGTTCGTGGTTGGCGCCTTTTCTCTCCCAATGGACGATTTCTCTGGATGGCCAGGTGATCAGCGGAGTTCAAGTCCAGGATATCCATTGGCCCGCCTCGGCGGATGTGCTTCAATCCGGGGAAGACCCGATCATCATTCACCTGATGGTGGAGTGGCCAGAGGGCCTCACTGGCCGTCATGCGCTTGAAATCCATAATGCCAACCAGGAAGCCATCAGCCTGAACTCCTTTTCACTAACCGCTGCAGAAGGTATATCCTTTTCCAGCCCGGCACAGACCAACGGTCGTTTGGACATTACAGTAAATGGCGGAGGGGCGGGTGGGGTTAGCTCAAGCGGGGGAACGACCGATCTGACCTCCTGGGACAGCGGCAGGCCAAATCTTTCCGGTGCGACCGGCGCGCTCACGAACATGGCCAGCAACCTGGCGAAACCCGGAAATGCTGGGCAACCAGCCACCAGCCTGTCAGGTCCGACCGCGGCCTTGGCCGGATTGGTCCGGACACAGAATTTTTCCCTGCTCTTCCTGGCAGGAGCATTCTTGCTCTCTCTGGCCCTGGGCAGCCTGCACGCGCTGACGCCCGGCCATGGAAAAACCCTGGTGGCGGCCTACCTGGTCGGCTCGCACGGGAGGACCCGGGATGCGGTCTTTCTCGGTTCAGTGGTCACCCTTACCCATACCGGGTCGGTGCTCATCTTTGGCCTTCTGACCATGCTGGCCTCCCGGTACATTTTTCCGACCTTGATCACCCCCTGGCTGGAGATCATTTCCGGGCTGGCCGTCGTCGGATTCGGCATCAGCCTTTTCATTTCAAGAAGCAGGGCTCTTTACCAATGGTACCAGGCTGAACATGCCCGGAGGGTTGCTGCGCATTTTCAGGACTTACGATTGGCGGTCTCGGCCCATTCGGCACCGGTAGACCAGCCCCACCGGCATATGCTTCGATCGTCGTCTCACCTTCATGACGTCCGCTCCCACGAGCACGCGCATCCCGTGGGGCACACTCATGACGGTCTTGGATCCGACCATACCCATGCCCACTCCCATGCCCACGCCTTGGCCTCCGACCAGGTGACCTGGAAATCACTGCTCACCCTGGGGATCAGCGGCGGCCTGGTCCCCTGTCCGGATGCGATTGCCATCCTGGTCGTCGCGGTGGCGGTGAACCGGATCCCGCTGGGGATGGTTTTGATCGTCGCCTTCAGCCTTGGTCTTGCGCTGGTTCTGATTGGGATTGGCATTGCCATGGTTCAGGGGGCGCGCTTTATCAAACGGAACGACCTGTTGAACCGGTTCAGTGTATACACACCGGTCCTCAGCGCCGTGGTCGTTTTGGGACTGGGGATCTTCCTCTCCATGACCGCATTTAATTCCTTCCGGTTATCCTCCGCGGCCTTGCAGGGGAATCCGTTGCCGCCCTCCAGGGCAGTGTCCTCGGGGAAGTCTGCAGGTCCGGTCTTTGACATTGCTCAGGCAAAGATGATCTATCTTTCACCCGACAGCCAAAATGAGGACCAATTATCCGTGATCGCACTCGCCGGGGGCAACCCGATCGTGCTTACCCAGGAAGGGGCCGGAGTGGACGGATACGCACTGTCCCCGGACGATAGTACGGTTTTATATTCAGTTCTCCAGGTGGATGGCGCCTCCTCGATCTGGGCGATCAACCTGGATGGAAGCCACAAGCGCAAGGTTCTGGATTGTCCTCAGGCACAATGCGATCGACCGGTCTGGTACCCGGGTAATCAGAAGGTGATCTACGAACGCAACGATTATTCCCAGAGCACCCTCTCGCCCATGTTTACGATCTGGTGGTTGGACCTGACCACGGGCGACTCCAAACCCGTCTTTCAGGATCAGGCATTTCCCGCACTTGCGCCCGAATTTTCAGCGGACGGCCAGTGGTTGAGTTATATCTCCCCATCCACGAACACGATCCAGGTTTACAACCTTCTCAACGGTCAAACCAGCTCCATTCCCGTATCGAACCAGTCCTTCGCCGAAGAGCTGTGGAGCCCGGCTGAAGATTCAATCCTTTACTTCGACCCCGCCTCGGCAGCGACGGATGTTGCCGAGCATGTGAAAAGATACTTCCTTTCGTCCAGACAGATAATGGATCTGGGCGGCACAAACAATCAAGCTGATTACCTGGCCGCCTGGTCGCCGGATGGCCAGTGGATCGCGATCGTCCGCGATGGTCCCAATATGGGCAATTCGACCCTGGAAGAAGAGATCTGGCTGGTCCATCCGGACGGCACCCAGGGCCATGCGCTGCTGGCCGATCAAGGTTTTTATTCGGATCTGAGCTGGTCGCCGGACAGCCACTACCTGGTATACAATCGTGCCTCCATTCAGGGGAACGTCCAACCTGAAATCTGGCTGGGGGATATCCGTACCGGTCTGCTCAAAAAGATTTTAAGTGGAGGTCTCACTCCAGGGTTAGTTCCCTGATATCCAGCTAACTGAGCACAAAAACCGCGCATCGGTGGGGCCCTCCGAACGGAAAACCGCGCCCATCCACAAGAACCATTTTGGACGGCCGGGCTGGGGGAGGCATATGGACCGAATCTGGGCCTGGGCTGACCCGGGATGAAAGAAGCTGGCGGTCATCGCATCGCCAGCTTGGGTCGATTCTGAGGAATTTAGTTCAGCGGTAATCCCGGCTTCATCCGGACTTAATTTCAACATGTTTTCCATCGCAGAACGGCTTATTGTCGGACCGGCCGCAGCGGCACAAGGTCACCCGGTTGCGGATTTCGTAGGTTGTCCCGTCCTCGGCTTCCACCGGGATGCCGCCGCGCACCCAAAGCGGGCCGGTCACCCCCTCGACCGGGTCGATGACCACGCCGATCGAAGGTGTAAATTTCGGTTCGATCAACTTCCCATCCTTGTCCCGCAGCATCAAGCGCCCGGCTGGACAATCCCTGACCTCCTGGAGGGCGATCTCTTTTGCTCTGGGATCGTCCGATTGGCGGGTATTGTCCCAGGCTCCACCGGCCCGATCGCAGAAACGGGCCAAAGCGCAAAGGACCGGGACATCGAATAAGTCCATCTGAGGACCGGGGGTGACGGGTTCAGCCTGAAGGAGGACGGGCTCCCGGCTGGCGGTCTCTGTGCCATCGAAGTCGATCGTGCCATGAGTTCCATCGCAGAAGGGTGTATTTGAGGAGTGCCCGCAACGGCAGAGTTCATACTCCTGCTGGAGCGGGTAGATTTTTCCTTGCCGCCAGGCGGTAGATAATCCCTGCGGGTCGGGAACCAGGATCTCTTCATGAAGAGGGATCCCGCCGGTGACGCAATAGGGACCATCCCGGGTAATTTTGATTTTCATGGTTTCCTGGATACGAGCACTTTTTTGTGCCTCAGAGCTTGCTTTCCTGCTTTCAGACATAAAAGTTTCTTTGGAATGGTTCAGTCGCCGAATCGGCGGACGAACCAGGCTTTGATGATCTGGGTCAGGATGATATAGGCGACCAGCATTCCCAGCAGGAACAGCCAGTAGGTCGGCGGCAGGGCTACGAAGCCAAGGACGCCTGCCAACGGTGAAAAGGGCAGGTAGGCTCCGACCGCCACGATCGCCAGGGAGGTAAATATTAATGCATTGCTGGCCCGACTCTCGATGAATGGGATCTTGTTGGTGCGGATGACATGGATGATCAAGGTCTGGGTGAAGAGCGATTCAACAAACCAGCCGGTATGGAACAGGGCTGCATTGTTCCAGCTGTGAAAGACGTACAACATGATGAAATAGGTGGCGTAATCGAAGATCGAGCTGATCGGGCCGATGAAGATAATGAACCGCCGGATATCCCCAATTGCCCACTTGCGCGGTCTGGTCAGCCAATCCTGGTCAACCTGGTCGGTCGGGATCGCCGTCTGGGAGAAATCGTATAGCAGGTTGTTGGTCAGCACCTGGATCGGCAACATCGGCAAGAACGGTAGGAAGATGCTGGCACCCAGCACGCTGAACATGTTCCCAAAGTTGGAGGAAGCGGCCATCTTGATGTACTTGACGATATTCCCGAAAACGCTCCGGCCTTCCATCACGCCCGCTTCGAGGACCAGCAAGCTGGTTTCCAGGAGGATGATGTCGGAGGATTCCTTGGCAATGTCAACCGCCGAGTCGACGGAGATGCCGACATCGGCAGCCTTTAACGCCGGAGCATCGTTGATGCCATCCCCCAGAAAGCCCACCACGTGACCGTCCTTTTGCAGGGCCCGGATGATGCGTTCTTTATGGGAGGGCGATAGTTTGGCAAAAACTGTTGTCGCCTCAACCGCTTCGGCCAGGCGCGCTTCGTCCATTTCCTCGATTTCACTGCCGAGCAGGATGTGTTCGACGGACAGGCCCACCTGCTTGCAGATACTGCCAGTGACGACCTCGTTATCTCCGGTCAAGATCTTGACGGCGACATTATGCTGGTGGAGCTTGTCCAGCGCCTCCGGGGCCGTATCCTTCGGCGGGTCCAGGAAGGCCAGGTAGCCCAGAAGGGTCAGATTGGACTCGTCCTGGACGGTGTAGTGGGGGGGTTCGTCTTTCGCGGGGAAGATCCGGTAAGCGACGGCGATCACCCGGTATCCCTGGGAGTTCAGATCCCGCACCCTTTGTTTGCGATGTTCGTCGTGCTCCGGGGTCACCTCCAGGATCTCACTGTTGATCTCCACATGCGTCGAGAGGAGCATGATCTCCTCGACCGCGCCCTTGCAGATCAGGATATTCTGGCCCTGGTCATTCCGGATGATGACCGACATACGCTTGCGCAGGAAATCGAAGGGCAGTTCGTCGATCTTGCTGTAGAGCTCGTCCACCTGGAGTTGCTCATTCAGCTGCCCATGATTCAAGATGGCTTCGTCCATCAGGTTTTTCAGGCCGGTCTGGTAATAGCTATTGAGGTAGCCATAGTTCAGTACATGATCGCTCGGGTTTCCAAGGACATCCAGGTATTTCTCGAGCACGATCTTGCCCTGGGTGATGGTCCCGGTTTTATCCGTACAAAGCACGTCCATGGCGCCGAAATTCTGGATGGAGTTGAGTCGCTTGACGATGACCTTCTTCTTGGACATGGCGATGGCGCCCTTGGACAGATTAACGGTCACGATCATCGGGAGCATTTCCGGGGTCAAGCCGACCGCGACCGCCAAGGCGAACAGGAAGGCCTCCAGCCAGTTGTGTTTGCTGAAGCCGTTGATCAGAAAAACCATCGGAACCATGACCAGCATGAAACTGATCATCAGCCAGGTGAACTGGTTGACACCCTTGTCAAAACTGGTGAGCACCCTCTGGCCAGCGATGCTGCTTGCCAGCGATCCGAAATAGGTCTGGCTGCCCGTTTGAACCACCACAGCTGTGCCGGTGCCACTTTCGATGTTGGAACCCAGAAAGCAGATGTCTGCCATCTCGAGGGGATTCTGAACCGAGGCTTCTGGAATGGTGGGAAGCTTTTCCACCGGCAGGGACTCGCCGGTCAAGGCTGCCTGGTTGACAAACAGGTCCCTGGCGGTCAGAACCCGGACGTCGGCGGGGATCATGTCTCCGGCTGCGAGGGCGACGATGTCTCCGGCAACCAGCTCTTTCAGGTGAATTTCTTTGCGTTTACCCTCCCGGATCACTGTGGCGGTGGTACTGACCATGGCTTTGAGCTGCTCAGCGGCATGATCGGCCCGGCTTTCCTGAACGTAACGCAGGACGATCCCAAGCAGCACCATCCCGAAAATGATCAATGCGCCGTCCAGGTCCTGGGTCAGATAGGAGATGATGCCGAGGACGAGCAGCAGGATCACCAGCGGGTTTTTGACATTGTCCCATAAGCGCAGCAGCCAGGACCGGCGTTTCTCTTTTGCGACCTCGTTCAGCCCAAATATCTCCAGGCGCGCCTCGGCCTCTTTTTGGGTCAGGCCTTGAGGTGTGCTGTTAAACTGTTTCAGGATTTCAGGGATTTCCGACCGGGCAGAGTCCACCAATTTCTCGGAAACACGGATGCCGGTCGCCCGCCCGGCGCCGTTCAATCGTAGAGGCAAATTGATTTTCGGTAAGAAGCTCATGGCAGGCCTCCAAAAAAATAGCCCCCGCGCTGGTGGAGACACGGGGGCAGTCGTAATTCACCGTTGGAGTTACGGTTTATGCGGCTTGCAACCCAAGCATCTGCGCCAGAGTGGGCGATGCGAGTGATTTGCATAGATGATCCGGGTCGAGCGATTGATCTGTATCCATTTTTTTATCCGCCCGGCAGTATATGCCCGTCATAAGGTTAAGTCAAGAGTCCAATTCCATTTGAATGGAAATTGCAATTTTCCAGGGCGGCCCCTTCTGCTTCGTTCAGCCTCACGATTCCCAGGATCGATCGCCCATAAAGACTTCATGGGCCGAGGAATTTGCTCTATAATTCAATCATCCGGAGGAGAGAAACATCATGAAAATACAGGCGATTCTTACGGGTCTGGTTATTCTCGTTGCTCTGGCAGCTTGCAATCTGCCTCAGGCTGGCCCTACCCCTGGTGCCGATGCGGTTGCCAGCCTGGTCGCGGCAACCCTGCAGGAATTGGCAACGCCTGTTTTGCCGACGATCTCTTCGACCTTGCCGACCAATCCGCCGCCAACGACCGCCTCTACCGCAACCATGTCCCCTACCTTCGGGACGACTATGACCATGACCTCCACCCCAGGTACGACTGAAACCCTTCCTCCGGGGTCGATCGAAGGCGGCATCAGCGGATATCCATACGGCTCGCTGCCCAAGCTGACCGTGGTGGCATTTGATAAATCCTCCCCGTACCTTCGATATTGGTATTGGAAAACGGGCGCAGGCAACACCACCTATGCGATGGATGGATATGTTTCGCCGGGATCCTATCAGGTGGTGGCTTATGATGCGTCCGGTCATGCGGGTGGATGTACCACGCTGGTCACTGTGGTCAGCGATCAGGCGGTCACATGTGATATCACCGACTGGTCTGGATCTTATCCAGCCAATCCGGTTCCTTGATTAAAGCCGGAGGTGCCATGAAATCCAAATACGGACTGCTCATCCTGGTCTTGATCTTGCTGGCTGGAAGTTCGTGTTCCCCGCAGGGATCTGCGACCGCGCCTATGGGCTCAACCCCGATCATGACCATGGCGGGAATCCCTGTGCTCACTCCCACACAGGTACCCGCGACCCCGGACACCCGCCCCGGATCGATCTCCGGCCACCTGTCCTATCCAGGCGATTTCATTCCGGAGCTGAGGGTGGTGGCGTTTGCGATCGGTCAACCGAGTCTGTATTACTATGTGGACACCGTTCAAAATCAAAGTATTTATCAGATATTGAATATCCCGGCCGGCACTTATCAGGTCGTTGCCTATTTGCTAGACCCCGCCTCCAAGCAGACCGGCGGTTATTCCCGAGCGGTGCCGTGCGGTCTGCTGAACATCTGCAAGGATCATACCCTGCTCGCAGTGGCCGTGAGCCCCGGGGAGGCGATCGGGAACATCGATCCAGGAGACTGGTACGCTCCACAGGGCACCTACCCTGCCCGGCCGGGACCTTGAGATTTGTGGTAAAATAGAACTCCTGTTCTGTCGAGAAAAGTCCAACCTATGGATTTCAAACTTCAAGCACCCTTTCAACCCACCGGAGACCAACCAGAAGCCATCCGTCAGCTGGTGGATGGAATCAAGCGAGGACTCAAGCAACAGGTGCTCCTCGGTGCGACCGCGACGGGTAAGACCTACAGCGTGGCATCCCTGATCCAGCAGGTCCAGAAACCCGCCCTGGTCATGGCTCACAACAAGACCCTGGCCGCCCAACTCTACGCCGAATTCCGTGAGTTTTTTCCCGAGAACGCGGTGGAATACTTCGTCTCTTATTACGATTACTATCAGCCGGAGGCTTATGTCCCCCGTCAGGATCTGTACATCGAGAAGGAGACGGACATCAACGAGGAGATCGAACGCCTGCGCCTGGCTGCCACTACGGCTTTAATGTCCCGGCGGGATGTCATCATCGTGGCCTCGGTCTCCTGTATTTACGGACTGGGCAGCCCGGAGGAATACGGTAAGGGCGCCGTCCACATGCAGGTAGGGGAGATCTACCGCCGCAACGCACTCATCCGGCAGCTGGTGGATGGGCAGTACCAACGCAACGATATGGAACTTCGCCCCGGAACGTTCCGGGTCCGCGGCGACACCCTGGAAATCATCCCGGCGTACGAGGACAAGCGGGGCTACCGTATCACTTTCTTCGGCGACGAGGTCGAGCATATTCTGGAATTCACCCCGTTGACCGGGGAGATCGGCGCGGAGCCGGAGGCGGTGGATATCTACCCGGCCAAGCATTACCTGGCCAAAGACGACCGTCTCAAGGAATCGATCGCCAACATCGACAAGGAATTGAAAGAGCGCATCCAGTTCTTTAAGGAGAGCGGCAAGCTGCTCGAAGCCCAGAGGATCGAACAACGTACCCTGTATGACCTGGAGATGCTGAGGGAGGTCGGATACTGCTCTGGAATCGAGAACTACTCCCGACAGCTGGATGGTCGTGCCCCGGGTTCGCATCCCTGGACCATGATCGACTTCCTGCCCAGTGACTATCTCCTGGTGATCGACGAATCCCACATGACCATCCCACAGATCCGCGGTATGTACAACGGCGATCGATCCCGCAAAGAAACGTTGGTTGAATACGGTTTCCGGCTTCCCTCTGCGCTGGATAACCGCCCGCTCAAATTCGAAGAATTTGAAGCCTGCATGGGTTATACAATTTATACTTCGGCAACCCCGGGCCCCTATGAAATGCAGCACGCCGAGCAGGTCGTCGAGCAGATCATCCGGCCGACCGGCCTGGTCGACCCGGAGATCGAGATTCGCCCGGTACAGGGTCAGATCGATGACCTGGTCAAGGAGATCCGCGCCCGCGTCGAGGTCGGAGAGCGCGTCCTGGTGACCACCTTGACCAAGCGCATGGCGGAGGACCTGGCTGACTATCTGATGGAACTTGGCATCAAAGTTCACTACCTGCACTCGGAGGTGGAGACCCTGGAGCGCATCGGTATATTGCGGGACTTGAGGCTGGGTGTATTCGATGTGATCGTGGGCATCAATTTGCTGCGCGAGGGATTGGACCTGCCTGAGGTTTCCATGGTTGCGATCCTCGACGCGGACAAGGAAGGTTTTTTGCGCTCGGACACGGCCCTGATTCAGACGACGGGTCGGGCAGCCCGCCACGTCAATGGCAAGGTCATCATGTACGCCGACCGGGTGACCGACTCGATGAAACGGGCGATCGATGAGACCAACCGTCGCCGCGCCAAACAGGTTAAATTCAACCAGGAGCACGGCATCACCCCGGTCAGCATCCATAAGACCATCCGGGATCTGACCGATGAGATGTCCCCGCGGGCCTCCGCGGAAGCAAGAGGTGAAGCCAAGTCCAGACAACGCGGGGATGTGACCAGTCGGAAAGATCTGCAGCGGGTGATTGCGGAGCTCGAGAAGCAGATGAAAGAGGCCGCCAAGAATCTCGAGTTTGAGAGAGCGGCAGCCCTCCGGGATGAGATGTACGAATTGAAATCCATCCTGGCCGATGATGAAGGCCTGAAACCCTGGGAGCGGATCAAGTTGCTCACGGGCGAGGAATAGGCCAAAAAGAAGCTTGGCTCAAGATTGGATAATGTTTGTTTCCGGGGAACTATTGGCAATCCATTGACTAAAGACGAAGGAAGAGACTATGTCCCTGTACAAGGCGCGAACGATTTTTTATACCCTGGTCCTGCTTCTGGCAGTCGGCATCTCCAGCTGTGGCCCGAAGGCACCTGCGGGGCCGGTTACGATCCATGTTTTGACCACCAACCAGGCGGGCATGACGGCTGATGACTGGAACTCCGTGGTGCAGCAGTTTATGGCTGCCAATCCGGATATCACGGTTGAGCTGTCTTTGGTACCGGATTCACAGGTTATGGATCAGTTTACGAAGGGAATGGCTTCTTACCCTCCCGCCTATGATGTGGTCATGGTAAATCCCACCTGGGTGGATGGCTGGATCAAGGCAGGCTTCCTTGCAGATGTTAGCAAAAGAATTACTCCCGATTTGCAGCAGAATATCTTCCCGAAAGCCTGGGAGGTGGTCACCCGCGATGGAAAATCCTACGGTGCGCCCTGGCTGCCGGATATGAAATTCCTCTATTACAACCGAAACATCCTGGCCCAGGTAGGCTTTACCGATCCTCCCAAGACCTGGGAAGAATTAATCACGATGGCTCAAGCCGTCCAGCAAAAGGGCCTGACTCCATATCCGATCACCTGGTCGTGGAAACAACCGGAGGACGCCACGGCTGATTTCGCCGCCTTGCTGTATGGGAACGGCGGGCAGTTCCTGGATGGTCAGGGTCATCCCATTTTTAATAATGACAAGGGCATTACGGTCCTGTCCTGGATGAAGAAGACGATCGATGATGGGTTGAGCGATCCTGCTTCTTTAACTGATTCGGAAACGGATGTGTTACGCACCTTCAATGCCGGTCAAACGGCCTTCGTGCTGGACTGGACCTCCCTGTATGACTCGGCCCAGTTTGATAAGGCCAATTCCCAGATCGTGGGGAAGGTCGGGATCGCGCCGGTTCCAGTTTTTCAGAGCATGACCGGGACGATCCCGAGCGCCTCGGTGAACGGCACCCGCAGCCTGGCGATCGCAAGGTCCTCGCTATACGGCGACCAAGCCTGGAAATTTATCATGTACCTGATCAGTTTGGATGTCCAGATGAAGTATGCTTCCGCCCAATTGCCGGTTTGGTCGACTGCTTATATGGATGGCAATCTGAACGTCCTGCGCGGCTCCTCCCGCGGCAGCCCCATCGCGGTACCCGTTTTCGCCGAGCAATTCCAGAACATCGATCTTCTCCCGCCCATCCCCTATTACACGGATGGCTCCGCGGCTCTTCAGCAGGCCATCCAGCTGGCCTTGACCGGGCAGAAGAGTCCGAAGGATGCCTTGGATGCGGCAGCCGCCCAATGGGTTGAGCTGTCGCAGAAGTAACAAGGACGCAGCTTCTCTCCCGGGAAGGAGATTCTCCGCCCTGATTGTGAGTCTGGAAAATCCTGGTGCCCGCCAATGATCCTTTGGCAGGCACCTTTTTTAATCTCCCTATTCTCGAATCCCTGCAAAATTGATGATTGACTTTTGTCCCTGTGATCGATAGGGAAGAGGCATCCGGTCTTGGAAGAGATGCTTGCCTCGAACGGGGTTGGTCCTAATCTCTCAAAAGAGGAATAAGGAGCAGGGGTATATCGGTCCGGCGGGCCACGTTGGCGGCCACGCTGCCTCGCCAGAACGCCTCGAAACCGGCATTGCCATGGGTGGCGAAAAGGATTAGGTCTGCGTCCATGGATTGGGCAGCCCTGGCGATAACCGTTGCGGGGTCCCCGCGCTCGATGCTTGCCGAGGCGGGAATTTTAGCCTTCTGGAAATCCTTCAGATGCTCCTGGAAATGCTGACGGGCGTTTTCTTCGGCGATTTCCAGATAAGCGGCGGCGGTGCCTGGGAGCATGGTTCCTGCCAGGGCTTTTTCACCGGACAGGGTTCCCCGGGTGGGGATGACGCAGATCATGGCAATCTCGGCCTTGTAGGCGCGTGCCAGATCCGCGGCGATCGGCAGGCTCTGGTCATGAGCGGATTCATTATCGAGGGGAACCAGGATTTTGTGAAAAGTCGTACGGGGCGACTCTGCCTCTTTGGGTTTAACCAGGAGCACCGGGATAGTGCTTTCCGCGACAACCTGCTGGGCGATGCTGCTGGAAACCAGGTCGCGCACGCCACTGCGACCATGAGAACAGAGGATGATCAAATCGGGTCGGAAATCCCTTTGGGCATGCAGAACGATGCTGTCCACAACATTGGGAACGGCCCGGGTATGGACATGATAGTCTACCTTGACCTTCTTGGGGAAAGCCCTCTTCGCCACCTCGGCCAGGTAGGCAGTCGCTTCTTTCGCGGCAGTCAGGTGGCGCTCCTGGTGAACCAGATCGGGTGCGTTCTTTTCGATGACGTGCAGCAGGGTGACCATCGCGGGCAAGGTCTCACCCAGCGATGCGGCTAGCGGTAGAACAGCCTCGGCAAGTTGGGAACCATCCAAGGGCACAAGGATATGCTTGAACATGGGTTAAACCCCTTTGAGCGTTAACACCAGCAAGTACACATTGAGGCAGAGGATGACCACGGTCGCCAGGCTGGCCAGGGCGGTGGTCAGGCGGCTGTTGACCAGCACACCCATGATATCCTTCCGCCGGGTATAAAGGACCAGAGGGATGACTGCGAACGGCAATCCAAAGGAGAGAACTACCTGGCTCAGCACCAGGGTGCGAGTCGGGTCGAAGCCCAGGAAGATGACCAGCAGCGAAGGAACCATGGTTACGAGGCGGCGTACCCAGGGGGGGATCTGGCGGTGCAGGAAACCCTGCATGATGACCTGCCCGGCCATCGTTCCGACTGAGGAAGAGGAAAGTCCCGAAGCCAGGAGTGAGATGGCGAATACCCAGGAAGCGGCATGACCGAGCAAGGGTTCCAGAGTGCGGTGGGCCTCCTCGATTGTCCCGACGGTGGACAGGCCATGCTGGAAGAAGGTTGAGGCCGCCATGATCAGCATGGCAGCATTGACCGAGCTGGCGATGGCCATGGCGATGACCACGTCTGCGATCTCGAAATGGAACAGGCGGCGCTGCTGTTCCGGCTGGTTGACCACGATCCGGCCCTGGGTCAGCGCGGAGTGCAGGAAGATGGCATGAGGCATGACCGTGGCACCGAGGATGCCGGCCCCCAGCAAAACGCTCTCGTAACCTGTAAAATGCGGCACGAAGGTGTTGTAAGCCACCACACCCAGGGGAGGACGAACGAGGAACATCTCAATGAGATAGCTGACGGCAATCACGGCCAGAAAACCGGTGATGACTGCTTCCAACGGCCGGAATCCATAGCGTTCCAGGCCAAGGATGAGGAAGGTCGCAACGGCAGTCAGCAGGCCGGCGAGCCATAGGGGAATTCCGAAAAGCAGGTTGAAGCCCAACGCTGCCCCTAGAAATTCTGCCAGATCTGTGGCCATCGCCACCACTTCCATCAGGACCCACATGCACCAGACCCACCACTTTGGGGAATGCTCCCGGATCTGCTCGGCCAGGTTCTTGCCGGTGGCGATGCCGAGCTTTGCCGAAAGCATCTGCAGGAGCATCGCCATTAAATTGCTGGCCAGGATCACCCATAATAGTTCATACCCGAATTGGGCTCCGCCCTGGATGTTCGTGGCGAAATTGCCCGGGTCCACATAGGCGATGCTGGCGATGAAAGCCGGTCCCAGAAACGGCGCCAGGCGGGCGAACCAGCCTTTCTTGCTCTTCCCTTCCAGCACATCGTATCCGGAACGGGCAGTTTCGCCAGAGTGTCGAGCCAGGGTGGTGTGCAGGCTGTGTTTCGCTTTTCGGTGCGGGACTGGATCTGCGTGATTCTTCATGGTAGATGTGGTGTGCGCTCGATTATAACTTTAAAATCGGACGATGGAATGCAATGAGCCTGAACCTACTCCTCCGGTTCGCGTTGTATTCCAACAGCTTATCGGGAAGTAATCTTTCCGTATGGATTGTAAAATAAAAGCAAGGAGAGTTCTCGGTGGCCTACTTTGCAGTATGCATTTTCCTGTCCGCTTTTCTCCTGTTCCAGGTCGAACCCATGATCGGTAAACTGATCCTGCCGTGGTTCGGGGGGACTCCGTCAGTTTGGTCCACGGTCGTGTTGTTTTTTCAGGCTCTCCTGACCGGCGGCTACGCCTATGCCTATTGGCTGATCGGCAGGATGCGCCATAAAGAATGGCTCCACCTGGTTTTGCTCGGGGTTTCATTGGTTGTGCTTCTGGTCCTCGCCCTGATCTGGAAATCGCCCATTACCCCGACCGCCGATCTGAAGTCGGTGAGCTCCACTACCCCGGTCTAGGAGATCTTTAAACTGCTGGCCCTTTCGGTCGGGATCCCTTATTTCCTGCTGGCGTCCAACAGTCCCATGGTCCAGGCCTGGTTCATGCGCATCTACCCCGGGCGGTCCCCTTACCATCTTTACGCCCTCTCCAACGCCGCTTCGCTGATTGCCTTGATCAGTTACCCGATCGTCGTCGAACCCTATCTGAGCCTCACCGGGCAGGGGCGTATCTGGTCGCTCGGATATCTTTTCTTTGCGAGACTGGCGGCCTATGGGACGATCAGGATCCTGCGGAGCCGCCCAGTCTCGCAACCCGCTGTGCGGATATCATCCGCCATTGCTGAGCAGGCCCGGCGCCCGAACGCAAAAGAAATCACCCTGTGGATTTCCTTGAGCGCCTGCGCATCGGTCCTATTGCTGGCGACGACCAGTCACATCACCCAGGAAGTTGCGGTGATACCGTTCCTCTGGATCCTGCCTTTGACCATATACCTGGGGACCTTTATCCTGGCATTTTCGGGTGAGCGTGGCTACTCACGGCAGATATATTCGATTCTCTTCTTCCTGACGACCCTGCTTTACGGTTGGGCTCTGGTGCGCGGCGCCAACGTCGGGTTGCCTCTGGAAATGGAATTGGCAGTCTTCTCCCTGGCGCTTTTCTTCGGATGCATGATATGCCACGGCGAACTCTATCGGCTGCGTCCGCATCCGAAGTATCTGACCAGCTTTTACCTGATGGTATCCATCGGCGGCGCCGTGGGAGGCCTCCTGATCAATTTCGTCGCCTCCTATCTCTTCCAGGGTTACTGGGAGCTGCCCCTGGGTTACTTCCTTTGTTGGAGCTTATTCATCGTCGTGGCCGCGGGAACCAGGACGTCCCGGATCCCCGAATGGCGGTTCATCCTCAATAACGGCATGCTGGGATCCGCCTTGATCATCTCCGGCGCCTTGGCGGTTCAATTCATTCATGCGGATCTGATCGGCTCACTGGGCAGCTGGCGGAATTTTTACGGCGTGGTGAGGGTGCAACAATCCGGCAGCCCTGGTCAGGCCTTGTATAACTATCGGCTCGTTCATGGGATCACGGTGCACGGGTTTCAGTTTCCACTGCCGGATCAGCGTGCGTTAGCGACGACTTATTATTCTCCCCAGAGCGGGGTTGGATTGGCGATCCTCCATCATCCAAAGTATGGAGCGAACATGCGGGTCGGTGTTCTGGGGCTGGGGATCGGGACGCTGGCTACCTTCGGTCAACCCGGCGATGTCTATCGATTTTATGAAATCAACCCGGTCGTCATCCACTTGATGGAAGGCCAGGGTGGCTACTTTTCTTATTTGAAGGACAGACGGGCGAGCATTGAGGTCGTTTCAGGGGATGCCCGCCTGTCGCTCGAGCAGGAACTGGCGCAAGGGCACCCTCAGGATTATGACGTCCTGGTTTTGGATGTTTTTTCAAGCGATTCGATCCCGGTCCATCTCCTGGATCAGGAAGCTTTCTCTTTGTATCTGCAGCACCTGCAGACGGGAGGAATTCTGGCAATTAATATATCGAATCGTTACCTGAACCTGGTACCCGTGGTGTGGACCTAAGCGGACCGGTTCAATTTGAGTCGAGTCCTGATCCAAAACTCCGGGAATGGACTCTACGCGAGCCCTTCTGCCTGGATGCTGCTCTCCCGTGACCCGGCCCGGCTGGATGTGTCGGCGATTCAAAATGCGGCCACCCCCCTCAGCGGCTATCAGACGAACATTCGATTGTGGACTGACGATTACAGCAATTTATTTCAGATCTTGAACCCCTGACCGTCCCGGATCAGGTCGTCTCTTCGAGCACCCCATCTCATAATAAGCAAGATCGGCCGGCTTACTTCGTGAACGGCTCGCTGGCCTCATCCAGAGCTGTAACCTGGTCGGGGGTCAAATGCCAGCCAAGAGCGCCGAAATTCTCGACCGCTTGTTTGGCATTCTTTGCGCCTGGGATGGGCAGTGCACCTTTGCAAATGATCCAGTTCAAGGCTACCTGTCCAGTCGTCTTGCCCCCCTGGGCCTGCCCGATCTCTTTCAGCAGCTGCATCAAGGGTTGGATACGGCCGAGCGTGCCACTGGCCCCACGGCTCCGAAAACCCGGGGGCGGATTCCCGGGTGTATATTTCCCGGTGAGCAGGCCTTTGGCCAGCGGACTGTAGGCGATCAGACGGACCCCCAGTTCGTTGCAGCGGCCGAGCAGCCCGTTTTTTTCAATGCTGCGATTGAGCAGGTGATATTCAACCTGGTTCGAGGCCAGGGGGATGTTGTATTTGGTCAGAACCGTGTAGGTCCGCTGCATCTGATTCTTGTTGTAATTGGAGACGCCGACCGCCCGCGTCAGACCTGCTTTAACAGCTTCGGCGAGGTCTTCCGCCCAAAATTCGACAGACCGGGGAGGAAGATGCAAGTGGATCTGGTACAGATCCACCCGCTCCAGGCCGAGGCGTTCCAGGCTGCGCCGTAAGGCGTTCAACAGAACACCGCGAGCCAACCGCCAGGGGTAGGGGACAAACTTCGTCGCGACCAGGATGGGTTTGTCGACCTTCTTCATGAACCGACCGAGCAGCTCTTCCGAGCGGCCGGAGCCGTAGGCTTCGGCGGTGTCCACCAGATTGACCCCCGCTTCGAGGGCGGCCTGGAAGGCGGCCTCGCAGTCGGTATCCGTATAGCCATGACCGTAATTCCAGACGGTGCGGTCCCCCCACTGCCATGCACCCAGCCCCATCTGAGCTTCGTGTATAAAAAGAGTTTCTTGAGGTATTTTATCCGGCATTTCAGACTCCTTGGATCCGTTACCGTGAACCTGGCTACGGTACGAGCGGATTCTATCATACCCTGCCGGGCAGGGTAGTCATAAGGACTAATTGCGATTACAATCGAGTACAAATTTATCTCAAGGAACTGATGGACCGCCAGCCGCTTAACCCTGTGAAGCGGCTGGCGCTCCCTGAGTTCCGGGAGGAATCTATGAAGCTGTACCCGGATAAGGACAGGGAAGAACCCCCCGGTTTTCTCGCCAAGCGCCTGGAGTTGCCTTTTAAGAATTTGCTCCTGTTGACCCGCGCCTTGACCCATCGTTCGTATGTCAATGAACACCCGGAGGCCTTGGAGGATAATGAGCGCTTGGAATTCCTGGGCGATGCGGTCCTGGACTTCGTAGTCGGGGCGTGGTTATATAATCATTACCCTGAAATGGCAGAAGGGGAACTAACCCGCATGCGCTCGGCTCTCGTTCGGACGGAACAGCTCGCCGAAAACGCCCGAAGTCTGAACCTGGGACCCGCCATGCGCCTGGGGCGCGGTGAGGTCCAGGCGGGCGGACGTTCGCGCGCCCTATTATTGTGTGCCACCTTCGAAGCACTGGTCGGTGCCCTCTACTTGCAAAACAATATCGAGGTCGTGGCGCAGTTCATACACCCGTTTTTGGAAAGGAGCAGCCAGGATCTGGTGGTTCAGCTGGATTTGTATGATCCAAAGAGTCGTTTGCAGGAGTGGTCCCAGGGCGAGAAATTGGGCATTCCTCAGTATGCGACCGTTCAAACCAGCGGCCCGGACCATGCCCGCCTTTTTGAGGTGGAGGTGAAGGTTCAGGGCGAGGTCCTCGGCCGTGGTTCGGGACACAGCAAACAGGTTGCCGAGCGAACCGCAGCCCAGGCGGCCCTGGACGCCATCAACAATGGATCGAAAGTGGACATAAAGCCTTATGAGGAATGATCGGTAACACCCATGCCCCTGCGCCTTAAATCCCTCGAGCTCCATGGTTATAAGACCTTCGCCGGAAAGACCACCTTCGAATTTGCCGAAGGCATCACCGCCATTGTCGGTCCCAATGGCTCGGGGAAGTCGAATATTGCCGATGCGATCCGTTGGGTCCTGGGCGAACAGGCCTACAGCCTTTTGCGGGCGAAGAAGACCGAGGATATGATCTTCGCCGGTTCGGAACAGCGTCCGCGGGCGGGTATGGCCGCAGCCATGGTGACATTCGATAACAGCACCGGCTGGCTGCCGGTCGACTTTTCTGAGGTCGCCCTGGGCAGGCGTGCCTATCGCGACGGACGCAATGATTATGTGCTCAACAGCCAACAGGTGCGCCTCAAGGATATCAATGAACTGCTGGCCCAGTCCGGCCTATCCGAACGGACCTATACCATTCTGGGTCAGGGCCTGGTGGATGCTTCCCTGGCCCTGAAAGCGGACGAGCGACGCCGCCTATTCGAGGAGGCCGCAGGCATCGGGCTGTATCGCTCCCGACGGGAAGAAGCTCTCCACCGTTTGGACGCAACCCAACGCAACCTGGATCGAGTTCTGGATATTCTGGCTGAATTGGAGCCACGCCTGAAAAGCCTGGAGCGCCAGGCGACCCGGGCCCAGGAATATATACGGGTTCAGGCGGATCTACGCGAACTCTTAAGGCAATGGTATGGCTTCCACTGGCACCGTACCCAGTACGAGTTGACCAGCAGCCTGGAGGGGGCGCGGTCCCAGGAGGCCAAGCTGGTCGAGGCCCAGACGTCCTATCAAGCCATCCGGCAGAACTTTGCGGCTTTTCGTGAGCGTTTGAACGGATTGCGGACCCGCTTGAACTCCTGGCATCGCCAGTCGGCACAGCTGCATGAAAGCCGGGAGACGGTCAGCCGCGACCTGGCCGTCCTGGAAGAGCGCCAGCGGTCTTTCTTGGAGACCCGCAGGTCGCTCGAGATGGAGCTCTCCCGGGTGGATGGTGAGATGCGCATAGCCAATGAGCGGAGCACTGAAACCGCCGAAGAGTCGGTGCGATTACAGAAAGAGTACGACGAGGCCCAGACCCGGGTAAAAGCCGCCCAGGTCGCCTTTACGGAACGGCAGGAGCAGCGCTCCCGGGCGGAGCGTGGACTCGCGGAGATCCGGTCGAAACAGGCTGAACTTACTGCCCGGAAGGCTCAATTGCAGGCTCGTCTGGATGAACTTGCCACCCGGGTGGGTGCCCAGAAGCTGAGAATGGCCTCTATGCAGCAATCCTGCGCGGCTGCCGAATTGCGCGTCCGGGAAGCCGGCAATGAAAATCAGCAAGCCCTGGCCGTCCGCCAAAATGCAGAATCCGCCTTCCAGAAAGCGGAAGCAGTTCTCAAATCTGCCCAGAAGCGGCTCTCTTATTTGGAAAATGAACAAAAGGAGAGGCAGGCGGATCGGTCTGCGAAGGAAGCCGGGCAGGCACGGGATCAGGCCCAGATGGATGTCCTGGATCAGGCAGAACAATCCTTAAGTGGATACGCCGATGGGGCAAAGCTGCTTCTGGAGGCGGCCCGCAAATCCCAGTTGGGTGGGGCGCAGGGTGCCTTGTCGTCCGCGTTGGATGTCCCTGCAGAACTGGAAGTTGCCATCGCGGCTGCCCTGGGTGAATATACGGATGCCATCCTGCTTGAATCGGGGACCCGTACCGAAGAGGCTCTCGCCGTGCTGGATGCCGAGCCTTCCGGCCGGGCCTCGCTGCTCCCTTTGGATTGGCTCACCCCTGCGGAACCGCTCCGGGTGGATCAGGATCGGGATTGTCTGGGGATCGCCGCCGACCTGATCAAGGCCCCGCCCGAGTTGCGGCCGGCGGTTGACCTGCTGCTGGGACAGGTAGTCGTGGTGCGGCACCGTGATTCGGCGAGGCGTATTCTCGCCGGCCAGACCAGAAATGTTAAAGCCGTGACCTTGCATGGGGAAGTGTTCCATGCCAGCGGTCAGGTACTGGCCGGCAAGACTGCCACGGGTGCCCTCGGCCGCCATCGCCAGCGGCGTGAGCTGCAGGATTCCCTTCAGGAAGGGGAGCGACAAATTGCCAATCTGGATTCCGGTTTGCTGAAACTTGCCGGACAGATCGAGAGCGCTCGCGGCGAGTTGTCGGCCCGGGAGGCCGATCTGGACCTTGAGCGGACAGCCCTGGATTCGGCAAGGACTGCAGAGCAGCAGGCGCAAGTTCAGATCGATGCAGCACGCCGCGAGCTTGAGTGGCAGACCGGCCAAAAGCAGGCCCTGGCGGAAGAGATGGAAGAAGCGGCCGCAGAACAAAACCGGTCAGAAACCGCTTTGTCTGAAATTGAAAAGGAAACTCTGGATTCTGAACAGGAGATACGGCTTCAAACGAACGCCTTGGCGGATCTGAGCCAGGAGGAATTCCAGGAACAGGTTACCTATTGGAGCATGCAGGGAGCGGTTGCTGAGCGGGCCTTAAGCGATGCCCTCAGGCGCCAGGGCGAGCGGGACCAGGCAATTTCAGCCCTGCAGACCGAACGGTCCGAGAGCGAGAATCGGATGGGTGAGACCGACCGCTCCTTGAAGGGCCTGGAAACAGAACGGGAAGGTTTACACGCAAAGTCAGGATCCTTGAACAAACAACTCGACGAGCTGCGAGTCTTGATTGAACCCGCCGAACAGGAGCTCGAGGCGGCTGAAGCGCAGGAAATCGACCTGCAGGACCGGGAGGCCGAGGGACAGCTGATCCTGGGGCGCGTGGAAAGGACTCACAACCAGTTCCAGCTGGAATTGGGCCGCAAACAGGAATCGTTGGAGAATCTGCGCCAGAAAATCGAGGATGATTTCGGTTTGGTCGCTTTTGAATACACCAAGAATATCTCCGGCCCGGTACCGCTGCCTTTGGAGGGGATGGTTGAACAGTTACCGGTCATTTCCGAGCTCCCGGTGGATTTGGAGGAGAATCTTTCCCGACAAAAAGCCTTGCTGCGCCGGATGGGGTTGGTCAACCCGGAAGCCCAGCAGGAATTCCTCGCGGTCAAGGAACGGCACACCTTCCTGACCTCTCAGGTGGAGGACTTGCGCAAGGCTGAGGCGGACCTGCGTCAGGTGATCGCCGAGCTGGATGAACTGACCCGGAGGGAATTTCTGAAAACCTTCGACGCCGTGGCAACGGAGTTTCATACGATTTTTCACCGCTTGTTCGGCGGCGGCTCCGCCCGCCTGCTGCTGACCGACCCCGATAATTTGACAGAAACCGGTATCGATATTGAGGCCCGCCTCCCCGGCCGCCGAGAACAGGGTCTCTCGCTGCTCTCCGGCGGCGAGCGCAGTCTGACCGCAATCGCCCTGGTCTTTGCCTTGTTAAAAATATCTCCCACCCCGGTTTGCGTGATGGATGAGGTGGATGCGATGCTTGACGAAGCCAATGTCGGGCGGTTCCGGGACATGCTCCTGGAGTTGAGCCGCGAGACGCAGTTCATCATCATCACGCATAATCGCAATACGGTCCAATCGGCGGACGTGATTTATGGGGTGACCATGGGCCGGGATTCGACCAGCCAGGTGATCAGCTTGAAGTTCGACCAGATCTCCGAGACCTATTTGAAGTGATCTACCCCACCACTCAAGCGGGGGCACCCCGCTTCAAAGAGCCCTGCCTGCCCTCCTTGGCCAGCGGATATGCCAGGAGCTGAAAGGCGGGGTTGAATGGCGCACTCTTCATAAGTGGAAAGCTGAATTAACCCACGGCCGGCGATTGAGCCGGCCGTGTAGGTTGAATGGTTTTGATGAAGGAGGAATGTTCTACGGGGTGATGACAACCGCCGGCTGCTGTGCCGTCTGGGTTTCCTGCTGAGCAAGCTGGACCCCCTGGATGGTTGGATCGGTGGGGACCCGGTTCGTCCAGTAATCATAGAGCGTGACCTTGGCCGTCTTCAGCTGTGCAGCCTCCCAGGTCTGGAATCCCTGGTCGCGGGCAGTGGTATATTCGGTGTCCGTGAGCGGTCGAACCTCATGCCCCAGGACCTGAATGACATGCCATCCGTCCGGGGACTGAACGGGCTGTCCGATGGCGCCGATCGCCTGGCTGAAAGCAGCGGTTTCGAACTGGGCGACCATTGTGCCCCGCCCGAACCAGCCCAAGTCGCCGCCCTTGGCGTTGGTCCCCGTGTCCGTTGAGTATTTCTGGGCGAGCGTGGTCCAATCGCCGCCGGAAAGCAGGAGCTGGCGGACCTGATTGGCGGTGGCTTGATCCGCCACGAGAATATGTCGCGCCCAGACCTGTTCCTGGCTATGAGCGAAATTGGCCATGATCACATCTTCGACCTTCTTTTGGTACAGGCCGTCTTCGAAGAAGATTTTCTGGAATTCGGCCGGGGTCATGCCAAACTTGGCGTAATAAACCTGGCTTTGCTGCAATTGGGTTTGGTACCCTTTTAACGTGAAGGGCGTCGGCAGTGGAATCGGGGTGCTGGTCGGACCGGCGGTCGCCGTTGGGGTGGCGGTCGGGGTGGCGGTCGGGGTCGCGCTAGGACCCGGGGTGAGCGTAGGAGTAAAAGCGATCGTAGCCGTGGGGGTCAGGGTGACCAGGGCCAGCTGGGTGGAGGACAGGGTGGAATAGGCAAAGAGCGTCGGGGTCAGCGTTGGCGTGGGAGAACCGTTCGGGTAATAACTGAAGGCCCCTTGCATCGCATCTTGGATTTCATTGGCATTGACGACAATCCCATGGGCCTTGGCGTATTGGCGGATGATGAAATTATTTTCTACAGATTGAATGACTTGGGAGCCGATCGTCGACGCGCTGTCCAGCTGGCTGGAGATCGAGTTGAGGTAGCTCGATACGGTTGGATCTGTGGTCGGGTCGGTGCCGAACATCTGAGCGAGCTGGTAGTATTGCAGATATTGATTGATCATATTCTGCCGGGTGATTTTGACCCTCACCTGGAATTCGTGCGTCGTCAGCACATCATTGTTCACTTTCGCGATCGGCTGCCGGGCTTGCAGCACGGTGTCGTAGAGGACCCCATAACCGATCAGCCCGACAACGATCACCAGCACGCCGATAGCAACAAAAGTGATAATCATCGATTGCTGCCGTTCCCGTTCCAGACGGGCTAAATGTTTCTTGCTGACGACCTTGGTAGGTTTACTCTTTGCCATGCGAACCTCAAGTCTTCATGAACAGGAAGGGTCAACTGGATGAGAGACCCGGTCAATTCCAGACCCTGATACGAGCCCTCGCGCGGGTTACCCCTGTCGGGCTTGTGGAATTATCATTTCATTCCCTGGCAATGTATTCAGGAAGGTCAGCGTTCCTCTTCCCCATGCAGCCCGGTAAAAGGCAGCAGACCGATATGTCGGGCACGTTTAATCTCGCCGGCTAGGATGCGCTGGTGCTTGGCACAGGTGCCCGTCTGTCGGCGAGGGCGGATTTTTCCTTCTTCGGTGACGAAACGGCGCAGGATATCGACCTGTTTATAGTTGATGGCGATGGTTTTGTCGGCGCAGAACTGGCAGAACTTGGGACGGGCGTAGTAACGACGCTCCTGTCCCTGCTCCATCTCGGATTCCATTTGTTGTTCCATAAAGATCTAAGCTCCATTTTTCTCTGATCGCAAACCTAGAAGGGATATTCATCTTCCGCGGTTTGGTTTTCGATTTCTCCTTCGGCCGCTGGCTCTTCACCGCTTGCTGGATGATTGGCCTCGCGGCGCTCGCCGAGCATCATCATTTCCGTGGCGACGATCTCGACGGTCGAGTGCTTGACGTTTTCCTTGTCTTCCCACCGGCGTGTCTGGAGGCGGCCTTCGATATACACCTGCTGTCCCTTGGTCAGGTATTGTTTGCATATTTCAGCCAGGTTTCCCCAGGTGACAACATTGAACCACTCGGTATCTGTGTGCCGCTCACCGTCCGCCGTGTTCCAGGAACGGGTGGTCGCGACCGTAAAGGTTGTGACCGGACGTCCGGATGGCGTATATCTCATCTCGGGTTCTCGCCCTAGATTGCCGATGATCATGACTTTGTTCAAGCCTCGACTCATGTCTTGCTCCTCATTTCCATCGAAAGGATTTCGAAGAGGCGCTTCTCAGTCGACCACCGTGATCATGTAGCGGATCACTGGCTCCAGGAAGCGCAAATTCTGGTCCAGAGCGTTCGAGGCGGTGTTGGGCATGGACGTGTTGAACAACACGTACTGACCTTCGCGCTGTTTCTTAATGGGATAGGCGAGACGCCTGCGGCCCCAGACATCGATCTTGTCGATGGTGCCGCCTGCCTCGGCGATCCAGCCCTTAATTTTTTCGACGACGCCGTTGAAGGCGGTCTCGTCCAGGTCTGGATGGACCACGCAAACCAATTCATACTTCCGCATCGGGAAATCCTCCTTTCCTCGGGATATGCTCCCGGACTTCACCGTGGGTGAGCCGGGGGCGGAAGGCACATGCCGCGCTCAGGCGGATGTGAACGGGCTGTATTGTAAGCGATAGTGGCTCTTTTGGGGAGGGGGAAGCATCCTTTTCGGCCCATCATTAACCAATGCCCGTCAAGGAAAGTTCCTATGACCTAAGGTGAGAACCTGGGAACGGCGGTCGCCCGCCTCCCGCAGGTTCAGGTCAGATAGATCGGGTTGCTGAAAATCCAGCCGCGCCGCCGGCCCAGATAGCGTTTGTAGACTTCCACGCGGTACACTCCCGGTTCGGTGGTGATGTGGACCAGCGCCTCGCCGCGCGCAGATTCGATCAGCTCGCCATTCCGGAGGAGACGGATCTCTGCCGGAACCGGTACTTTGGCCTGCAGGGTGATCGCACCCTGACAGGGGATATTATCTCCCTGGATGGCATTCCGGTCTTTCCCTTGAGCCGAGAAGCGAAAACCACGCGTCGAGGCAGGCAGGTCATAGCCGATATAGCAGTGCCCCTGGGAGAGGCCCTCCAGAACCAGTTTGCGATCGTTCTTCAAGTTCCCGCTGAGCGGTTCAGGGATCAACAGGTGGGTGTTCACGGCCGAGAAATGGAATTCATACGGGAAGATGGTCTTTCGCAGAGGGCCCAATGACATCCGGCTGGCATGGGCATCTGAGCCGCCGATCGCGACCACCCGCTGCCCAGCGGTGAGCAACCCATCCCAGCGCTGCAGTGTCTCCGGGAGCGGGCCGCGCCCAATCGCCTCCGGGAAGAACGCATAAAAAAGAGTATCCAGTTTCCCCTTGGCAACGGATTTAAGTTCGCTGAAACCGTTCCATAATTCGAGGCCTGTGAATCCTCGCACCTCCCAGTCCACCCAGGATATATCCCCCTGCCCATACGCGGGCAAGGCCGGGTCTACCGGATGGGCTAGAAAGCTGAGGCCTCCCGCCTGCCGGATGGCATCGATCAGGCCCTGGGGGTCATCTGCCAGGGTCGCCATTTCCCGATCGGCACCGAAAACGAGCAGGTGATTTTTTTGAGGGTCACGATCCTGATCGTGGATCTCCTCGCAGGACAGGACCATCACCCTTTTCTTGCCGCGACGGTGGTACCCATCCACACCCTGAACCCACACATTATGATCGGTTACCAGAAGAACATCCACATTTTGGTTTAAGGCTGCCTCAGCCATTCCCGCGTGGGTCCCCGTGCCATCCGAATAGACGCTATGCATGTGCAAATTCACGATCAATTCGTGCATTCTTCCTCTTTTAAACACCTGATTCCGGGCCGATTCCCTTCGATTCCGCACCTTCGGCGGATGAACCCGGTCGCCCACAGATTTGACGGTTTCCCCTTATCGCAGGTATAATTTGGCGGCTAAATAATCTGGAGGCATATCGGATGACGAATTTTCTGAACGGCGCGTTGATTTTAACATCAATCGCACTGGTCGCTAGCATCATCTTGCAGAGCAAGGGTGCCGGCCTGGGAGGGTTGACCGGGAACGACGCAGGCGGGGTATTCACTGCCCGCCGGGGTATCGAGAAGACCTTATTCTGGGTGACGATCATCTTCAGTGCGCTTTTCTTTATCCTGGCGATCACTGCGGTCATACTCTCTGCGCATGGGTGATGATCTTCGCCTGCCTGGTGTGCTCTGCCCTGACCTTCCCTGCAGTGATCATTCCCGTCCAATAATTCCCCCTTTTGAGGAGGAAGGCCTTCCCGGGCTGACCTACGGCGTACCGGGAGCGGCCTTTCTTTTTTTCCTCATATGAAGAAACTTCGCTGGCAAATCCTGGTAGTCGTCCTGACCCTGGTCGTGGTCGGGGTGCTGCTTCTCACCCAGCAGCCCTCTCTGAATACAGTCCTGCCACAACCGGCGAGCGGGGGTATTTATACCGAAGCCTTAATCGGCTCTTTTGGACGCCTCAACCCGCTCCTGGATCTGAACAACCCGCCCGATCGTGATGTCGATCGCCTGGTTTTCAGCAGCTTGTTCAAGTTCGATTCGAATGGACTGCCTCAGCCCGATCTTGCCGAATCCTGGGGGAACTCTGCGGATGGTAAGGTTTATAACATCACCCTGCGGGCGAATGCGGAATGGCAGGATGGCACACCGGTCACCAGCGACGATGTAATCTTCACCATCAGCTTGCTGCGCAGCCAGTATTCCGCCTACCCCGATGATGTCCGCTCCCTGTGGGACCAGGTGGATATCACCCGCCTGAATGATAAGAACCTGAAGTTTACCCTGACCGAACCGTTCGTCCCTTTTCTGGACTATTTGACCTTTGGGATCCTCCCCAAGCATCTGCTCCAGAACGTGGCGGCGAACGAGCTGGCGGTTGCTCCGTTCAATCTTGCTCCGATCGGGAGCGGCCCGTACCGATTCGATCACCTGATGGTCGAAAATGGGGGTGTGACGGGCGTGGTCCTGGCGGCCTCCAAATCCTATTACGGACAGGTGCCGTTTATCCAGCAGATCGTCTTTCGCTATTACCCGAGTTCGGCTGCGGCCCTGGACGCCTACCATCAGGGAAATGTCCTAGGGATCAGTCAGATGGCTCCAGATACCCTGGCCGCGGCCTGTGCGGAATCCAACCTGAATTGTTACAGCAGCCGCTTGCCACGCTTAACCCTGGTTTTATTTAATCTGAACGACTCCACGCTTCCTTTCTTCCAGGATAAGAACATCCGGCACGCCTTGATGCTCGGCTTGAACCGCCAATGGATGGTGGACACGATCCTGCAAGGACAGGCGATCGTTGCCGATAGCCCGATTCTGCCGGACACCTGGGCATATTACAACGGTATTCCCCACACCCCCTTTGATGCCGACACCGCTGGACAGATGCTCAAAGCAGCGGGCTATGTCGTTCCGGTTACGGGCACCGTTCGGGTGAAAGACAAGACGACATTATCCTTCACCATGGTTTATCCGGATGATGATCTCCATACCCGCCTGGCGCAGGTCATCCAGGCGAATTGGGCCGCGATCGGCGTGGACGTTAAGATACAACCGGTCAGCTATGAGTCACTCCTGCAGGATTACCTTACCCCGCGATCGTATCAAGCTGCCCTGGTGGACCTGGATTTCACCCGTTCCTATGATCCGGATCCATACCCATTCTGGCACCAGGCAGAGGCAACCGGCGGGCAGAATTATTCCCAGTGGGATAACCGCACTGCCAGCGAGTATCTGGAAGAGGCGCGCGTCACGGCCGATCAGAATGTCCGCCTCCGGCTGTACCGCAATTTCCAGGTCGTCTTCTCTCAGGAGCTGCCTGCTCTACCGCTCTTTTACCCGGTCTATACCTACAGTGTGGATGTGCGCGTGCAGGGCGTCCAGCTGGCCCCGCTCTATGAACCGAGCGATCGTTTCAACAATATTTCGGACTGGTATCTGGTCACCAGTCGTGCCCTGGAGCAGACCAAACAGCCGACCGGTACTCCCAAGTAATCGGGGCTGATAAACTCCCGTGGACAGGGAAAAGGGAAACGTTTTCCCGATGCCTACCCTTCGTGATGATCAAGCCTATTTCCAGAGCGGGATTCAAGAGCTGGAGGATTATCTGCTCTCGAAGGAGTTGTTCTGGCCCCTGTCGGGCGGAAACGACCTGCCGCGCCTGACCATCGGGGGATTGCTCTTGAGCCGGGTTCGCCTGCAGGCGAGAGCTACCTTGCCGAAGGCTGTTGCGGATCTTAATAAAATGGTGGCTGCCCTCGGGGAGGTTCGCTCGAAGTGGCCGGCAGCCTGGGAGCAGAAAGCCGGCCTGGAAGTCCAAACCCGGATCGCACTCTGGCGGAACTACCTCACCGATTATCAACAAGCGCCGGATCAACAGGCCAGTGTTTATCCCCGTGAGGTCCACGGACGTGTCATGTTACACTTGTTGAAGAGCGAGTTTAAGCATCCACCCCCCGAATTTGAGGTCCTGGATGTTCTTGACCCACTTGTGAAGGCGGCCTGGCTTCCGGGTGTCTTTATTTGGGAGATGGATCTAGTCCAGTCATTTCCCGCCGCAGAATATTGGTTTTTATTCGGAAAGCTGCGCCCGTGAACTACTCCATCGCCCAAGCGGGGGGCTTACTGCTTCAACTTCCACGGTGGATATCTCCAGCCCTGAAGATCGGGGTTTTACCTTGCCATCTTGATTAAAAGGAGCGCCAATGCCTGACCAACTCGAAGCTGCACTGCAGTATGCCCATAAGAACCAGGAAATATTCCTCAATGCATTTAAGGAAATCCTCAGCATCCCATCCGTTTCGACCGACCCGGCCCACGCGGGGGATGTTCATCGCGCGGCGGAATGGCTGGTCTCCCAACTTCGCGGTCTCGGGATGAAGAAGGTACAGATCTTTCCCACTGACAACCATCCGATCGTTTACGGAGAATGGTTGGAAGCCGGGAATGCTCCGACGGTGCTGATTTATGGCCATTTCGATGTTCAGCCTGCGGATCCCCTGGATCTCTGGAAGACCCCGCCTTTCGTTCCGACGGTCCTTGGGGAGAATATCTATGCCCGGGGAGCTTCAGATATGAAAGGACAGGCCTTGACCACCCTGAAGGCCGTCGAAGCCCTGGCCAAGACCGGTGGGCTGCCGGTCAATATCAAGTGGTTGTTTGAGGGCGAGGAGGAGATCGGTTCCCCCAACCTCGAGAAATTTATCGATAGTCATCGGGACCTGTTGAGTTGTGATTTTGCACTCAACCCGGATGCAGGCATGATCGGGCCGGAATTGCCTACCATCACCTATAGCTTGCGCGGTCTGGCATATTTTGAATTGCGCGTCTACGGGCCGGCCCATGATCTGCACTCGGGGATATTTGGCGGTTTGGTCCATAACCCCGCCAACGCGTTGGCGGAACTGGTCGCCGGCATGCATGATGCCCGAGGGCGTGTGACCCTGCCGGGTTTTTATGATCGGGTGCGACCCTTGAGCAAAGCCGAACGTGCTGAATTTGCCAGCCTGCCCATGGACGAACAGCACTACCTCGAACAAACCGGTGCTCCCGAACTTTATGGGGAGAAGGGCTACACGCCGAATGAGCGCACAGGGGGACGCCCGACCCTGGATGTAAACGGCATGCTTTCCGGTTTTACCGGAGCCGGATCAAAAACGGTCATCCCTGCCTGGGCGATGGCTAAAATCTCCATGCGACTGGTCCCGGACCAGGATCCGCAGGAAGTCCACCAGCAGTTCTTGCGGTATCTGGAACAGAATGCCCCCCGGGATATTCGCTGGGAGGTTGTCCCGATGTCCGGGGGACCCGCCTCGATCTCGGACCGCAACAACTCCGCGGTGAAGGCCATGGAAAAAGCGCTTGCCTCGGTTTGGGGCCGCCAGCCCCTTTTCCGCCGGGAGGGCGGCTCAATCCCGGTGGTGAGCGGTATGCAGCGTCTGTTGGGAGTTGAATCCGTGGTGGCCGGCTTCGGACTGCCGGACGATAACGTCCATGCCCCGAATGAAAAACAGCATCTGCCCACCTGGCACCGCGGGATCGATGCCTTAATCCATTTCTTTTGGAATTTGAAGCCGGCGTGATCCTCTCCTTCTAATGGCGACCGAGGATTCATCTGGAACAGCAGCGAGGTTTAATGGTATGGAAGATAAATTGATTCTGTATGGCGGACAGGCGGTTATCGAGGGGGTGATGATGCGCGGCCGGAGGGCGGTTGCCGTAGCCATGCGTGCTCCGGATGGCAGGATCGTCACCCAGACGGAGGCCTTGGGAAACATTTATAAATCCCGCATCACCAAAATCCCCTTTGTCCGCGGGATGATCATGCTGTGGGATTCTCTGGGACTGGGGATGCGCTTCTTAACCCTTTCCACCAATACCCAGATCGGAGAGGATGAAAAGCTGGAGGGCCCCGCCCTTTATTTGACCCTCGGCCTGACCTTGCTGGTGGCGATCGGGGTTTTCTTCCTGGCGCCGGCCGGTGTGGGGTGGCTCAGTGAACATTTCTTGAACTGGAGCGCCTGGTGGTCCAACCTGCTGGAGGGAGTGCTGCGATTACTGTTCCTGATCGGATATATTTGGGCGATCGGTTTTGCCCCGGACATCCGGCGAGTATTTGCCTATCATGGCGCCGAGCACAAGACGATTAATGCCTATGAAGCCGGCGCGGAGCTAACCCCTGAATCGGTCGCCGATTTCCCCCTGGCTCACGCCCGCTGCGGGACTGCATTTTTGCTCACCCTGGTTGTGCTCTCATTGCTGTTCTTCACCCTGCTTGGACCGCTGCCCCTGATCTGGCGGCTTTTAAGCCGGATCCTGATGCTCCCGGTCCTGGTAGGCGTGGCTTACGAATATCTGCGCTGGACGGCCAATCACCTGAGTTCGCCGCTTGTCCGCCTTATCGTCAGACCCAATCTGGCTTTACAGTCTCTCACCACCCGCGAACCAGACCCGGGCATGCTGGAGGTGGCGATCACCGCCTTTCAAACGATGCGCCGGGCGGAAATCGAAATGGCCCCCTAAAAGCTTCCGGGCAGGTCAAGCGAACTGCCCGGACTGTTTCAATTCTCCGTTCCGTCAATCAACGCCCGCCTGCGTTTTCGGTACACAATGATCGGACTGTCACCCTGGATCAGGATTTCGCCGATCTCGAGGTCCGGTCGGAACGGCCGCTGGGTGACGACCACCCGTTTGTCCTGGCGTTCAATGACCACGTTCCCCAGGCTGCCGATCCATCCGTAAATCTGCCGGAGCAGGGGTGTGCGCAGGGTGTGGTAATAGCGGATGTACATCAGGGTGTTCTCCTGATCGATGGGGGCAAAGGCGATGACGATCCGCAGGTTGTCCGCGATCCAGTTTTGCCAAAGATTTCCGAACCGGAACTGCAGGAAGGGCCGGCGTGTGGGTTCAGGCAATTCGGATGGCTTGAGCGGTTTCTGGCCTTGATCCACCTCGTTATAGACCCAGAGGTTGATGAGGTGGTCTCCCGGCCAAAGGCTCTCCTCGGTGGCGAGGGGACCATTGACCAGCGTGCGGTTCCCGCGTCCGATGGTGGTTCTGTGGATAAAGGGCAGGTGGACCACGTCGAGCTGATTCTCGATGGCCCGGGCATAATGGGTCGGCCAGTGATCCTTCATCGTCGTATAGACCATGTCCTCATGGATCGACTCGAACCATGGCAAAGCTGGATACGTCTGGCGCGGCTCGCCCCACCAGATATAAACCAAGCCATGGACCTCCCGGGTCGGATATGTCTTTACCTTCAATGCCTGCGGAGGCTTTGCATTCATGCCATTGGCGGGGACGCGCGTGCACAAACCGCTTGTGTCATATTCAAAACCATGAAAAGGACACTGGATGCAATCCCCCTTGAGTCTGCCGACGCTGAGAGCCACACCGCGGTGAGGGCAAAGGTCGCTCATGATCGTCAGCCGGTCCTGCCGGTCCCGCCAGGCGACCAATTTTTCACCCATGCGCGTGACGCCGACCGGCCGGCCCGGTTTGATCTCATTCGATTCGAGGATGGCATACCACTGGTTCGGGATCATGGAATTGTCCTTGGGAATGGCAGGATTGATGCTTCATCAACCCTGAGGGGAATCCCCCCGATTAGTTTAACATGAATCCGGGATGTGAATATAATCATTTCATGTCATCAGGACGAGTCCGCTTTTGGGTCGGTGTGGCCGCCTGGGTAGTCTTGGCCGGCTCGCTGTTTCTAATGGTCATGGGATTCTGGCCACAGGGAACTCGAAGCCGCCTCCTATTTTTCCCGGCAGGGTCCATGTCCCCTGCGCAGGTAGAAACTCCCCCAACGCTTCCAAGTGTGCGCACCCTCAAGCTGGAATGGCCCACGGCCATCTGGTTGGAAGATTCGGGGCAGATCCACCTGTCCTTCGAACCGGGCAGCGGCGGCGGGCCCACCCCGGCGGGCGGTTCCGGAGATACGGGGCCCAGCAATCCGAGCGGGGCCCTGGAGGAGGGCAACCCGATTTCCCATACTCTGGTCGAAGCCCAGCTGGATATGGCCGGCGTGGAATCGGATCCAACCGGGATGGCGAGCGCACCCCTGCCCCTCGACCAGGGGGTGAGCTTTACCTGGACGGTCCGACCCCCTGCTTCCGGAAGCTATCGCGGCGTGGTCTGGTTGTACCTGCGCTCCGTACCCCTGACCGGAGGTGCAGGATCTCGGCGGGCGGTGGCAGCCCTCCCGATCGAGATCCAGACGGTTTCCCCCCTGGGATTGGGGGGTGGAGCTGTTCGAATCCTCGGGGTGGCGGGGACGCTGGTGAGCCTGATCCTGGTCCTGTCGATCCAGAGGATGGTTCCCCTTTGGATCGCACGGCGCCACCGCGGTTCATTTTCACCTCATGACAAAAATAACCTTAAATAGAGGAAACTGTAATATATCCTTAGCAGTTTCCTTTATGGTAGAATTTGCCCGTCGGCAGTTGTAAGACAATATATTTCCCCGGGCACGGAGTTATGATGCAGAATGATTGGCTTTATATCGGATTGTTCCTGGTCATTGGGATCATCGTTCCGATTGTGCCGCTGGTCTTTTCGGCGCTGGTTGCACCGCACAAGCCAAATCCGATCAAGCAGAGCACCTATGAATGCGGGATTGAGACCGTTGGGGAGTCCTGGATCCAGTTCAAAGCTCAATATTATGTGTTTGCCCTTGTCTTTCTGGTGTTCGATGTTGAAACCGTCTTCCTCTTTCCCTGGGCGCTGTCAATAAACCAGCTGCCCATTTTCGCCGTATTGGAAGGCATCCTCTTCATTTCCATCCTGGTCGCCGGTTTGGTGTACACCTGGCGCAAAGGATTGTTGGAATGGGTTTAGGAAACCATGCTGATCCTGGAAAGGCTGACAGGAATCCCCTATCAGCCTTTTCTTTGTTTCCGAGGAGCGGCCCATGAATTTATGGAATGACCCGATCAACTTTGTAGCAAACTGGTTGCGTGGTCTGCTCACTAGCCGGGGGTTGGCGAACGGATTCGCGACCGTCATCCTCTTCTTCATCGGCATCGTCGTGCTCATCCTCTTTGCGATGCTCCTGGACATTTTTCTGGTATGGGTGGAGCGCAAAGTGGTGGCCCGCTTCCAGGATCGTTTGGGTCCGAACCGCATCGGACCTTTCGGACTGATTCAACCATTCGCCGACATCATCAAGCTGGTCATCAAGGAGGACATCACTCCTGCCGGGGCGGATAAGCTCATCTATAACATGGCGCCGGTTCTGGCGATGGCTTCGGTCATCCTGCTGTGGGCGATCCTGCCTCTGGCCTCGAAGATCTACGGTGTGGACTTGAACGTGGCGGTCCTTTACCTGGTCGCGGCCGGTGCCCTCGGAACCCTTTCCATCATCATGGCGGGTTGGGCTTCGAACAATAAATACGCTCTCCTGGGTGCCTTCCGCATGGTGGCGAACATGATCTCCTACGAGGTCCCGATGGTCGTTACCCTGCTCATCCCGACCATCCTGGCGAACACCATGAGCGTCAAGGGGATTACGGATGCACAGTCCTCGGTTTGGTTTGTGGTCCTGTCGCCGCTCGGGATGCTGATATTTTTGATCAGCGCCATTGCCGAGCTGGGTCGAGCCCCGTTCGACCTGAACGAGGCTGAATCGGAAATCGTGGCCGGGTTCCACATTGAATACTCCGGGATGAAATTCGGACTATTCTATGCCGGCGAACTGCTGCATGCCTTTACCTTCGGTGGTTTTGTGGCGATGTTATATTTTGGCGGGTATGGCGTATTCGGCCTCGAAAAGTTCGTCCCTGTTTTACAGGCACCCCTGGTGGCTGCCGTGATTTTCCTGGGCAAGGCGATGGTCGGGTACTGGGTCATCATGTGGGTCAAGTATTCCATGCCGCGTATCCGCATCGACCATATGCTGGCCTTCAACTGGAAATTCCTCACCCCGCTTTCCCTGGTCATCCTGGTCGTCACCGCCCTTGCCAGCAAGCTGCTGTCGGGTTCCCCGACCTGGCTGGCTGCCCTGGTCATGTTCCTGACAAACGTGGTCATCGCCTGGCTGACCATCGAGATCTTACGCGGGGTCGGCAGGCGCCAGCGAAGGCTTGAACAGTCGCTTGCCTCCCCCGCCTCGCCCCTGGCGAGACATGGATCGGAGTGAATCCCATGACCCCTGAACAAATCATCTTTTTGATTAGTGCCGCTTTGATCCTGGCTTCGGCCATGATGGTCGTGATCACGCGCAACCTGATCCATGCTGCCTTGTGGCTGGTGTCGGCCTTATTTGGCGTGGCGGTTTTATTCGCCATCCTGAATGCCAGTTTTCTGGCTGTCGTTCAGGTGGTGGTCTACATCGGTGCGATCGCCATCCTGTTTATTTTTGCGGTCATGCTCACGCGCAAGGAGATGCGCGATCGGGGTTCGCAGACCCGTTCGAGTTGGTGGCTCCCTGCGTTGCTGGGGGTTTTGATCCTGGCGGGTTTGATTTTCCTGATCTTTGGCCAGCCAGCGGTGAATCGGACCGCGCCGGCCATCCCTGCCGGGGTGGATCCGCTTAGGTTGCTGGGGTCAGCGCTGGTTTCTCCGGATGGCTATGTCCTGCCCTTCGAAGCGGCTTCGGTCCTGCTCCTGTCCGCCCTGGTGGGCGCCGTTTATGTCGCCATCGGCCGGAAATCATAGGAGGTTGAGATGAGCATCCCGCTTTCCTGGTATCTGGTACTGGCCGCCGCCTTGTTCTGCATCGGATTGTTCGGGGTCTTGTCGCGCAAGAATGCCATTGCGATCCTGCTCGGCATTGAATTAATGCTGAACGCGGTGAATATCAACCTGGTTGCTTTCTGGCGCTATCTGGACCCGACCCGCATGGCCGGACAGGCCTTTGCCATCATCGTCTTCGCTGCCGCCGCGGCCGAGGTGGCGGTTGGACTGGCCCTGATCATCTCCGTCTATCGCCGCCACAACACCATCCTGGCGGATGAGATTAATCTGATGAAGTGGTAGGAATCCAAATGGAAAAAATCATTCTCTGGTTGCTGCCCCTTCCACCGCTTCTGGCGTTTTTTGCGATCCTGGTGTTGACGAACAAGAATCGGGCGCTCAGCCATGGCCTGGCGGTGGGCGCGGCCGGTTTATCCTGGCTGGGGAGCATGATCCTTTTTGTGCGCGTTCTCGGGATCGACCAGTTTGGAAAGAACGTGCTCGAATCCGGATTCAACTGGCTGCCGACCGGCTCCACCTGGCTCCAGATCGGTGTTCTCCTGGATCCGACCTCCGCCGTCACGTTGTTTTTTGTGGCCTGGACCGTCCTGATGATCTTTGTCTACAGCATCGGCTACCATAATTATGGCCAACCGGCCGGTGAGCATGACCTCAAGGGTTTGCCGCCCGAGGGCGCAATGGTCACCGACGAGCACGGCCACGCGCACAAGGTTCCTTCCATCGAGCCGATGTACTCGCGCTTTTTTGCCTTTATTTGCCTATTCGCCTTCGGCATGTATACGCTGGTCGTCTCCAACAACCTGCTGACGCTCTTTGTGGGTTGGGAGATCATGGGGCTGTGCTCGTATCTGCTGATCGGATTCTGGTACGGCAAACCCTCTGCCCGTAACGCAGCGGTCAAGGCCTTCATGACCACCCGCGTGGGGGATGTATTCATGCTGCTCGGCATCGCTTTTTTGTACTCCGCCACCGGAACGCTTTCCTTCCAGCAGATCTTCCGGCCGGAGGTACTGCATGTTCTGGCGACGACCGCGACGCCTATCTTTGGGCTTTCGGCCGCTGGCCTGATCGGCCTGCTGATCTTCATCGGCACGGTGGGTAAATCCGCCCAGTTCCCCCTGCATGTCTGGCTGCCCGACGCCATGGAAGGGCCGACTCCGGTCAGCGCCATGATCCATGCCGCCACAATGGTTTCGGCAGGCGTCTATCTGGTCGTCCGCATCTTCCCGCTCATCACGGCGGATTTTAACGGGCACACCCTGACGCCCACCATGAGCATCATTGCCTTCATTGGCGCCTTCACGGCCCTGTTCGCCTCAACCATTGCCGTATCGCAGAACGATATCAAGAAGGTGCTGGCCTATTCCACGATCTCCCAACTCGGCTTTATGATCGCGGCCGTGGGTGTCGGGGCTTATGTTGCTGCGGTTTTTCACTTGGTGACACATGCCTTTTTCAAGGCCCTGCTGTTCCTCGGATCCGGATCCGTCATTCACGGCATGCAGCACGGGGCTTTGCATTCAGGCGACGAGGTGGACCCGCAGGATATGTTCAACATGGGCGGATTGCGCCGAAAAATGCCTCTCACCTTTTGGACCTTCCTGATCGGCGGGCTTGCCCTGTCGGGCTTTCCCATCGTGACGGCCGGATTCTGGTCCAAGGATGAGATCCTGGCTGAGGCGTTTGGAAATGGGCACTGGGTGATCTTTGCGGCCCTGGCGGCGGCGGCCTTCCTGACCGCGTTCTATACGATGCGCCAGATCACCCTGACTTTTTTGGGTTCGCCGCGCAGCAAGGCTGCCGAACATGCCCACGAGACGACCTGGACGATGACGGTCCCGTTGATGGTGCTGGCGACCTTTGCGGTCGCCTACGGCTGGCTTGGCATTCCCGAGCAGTTTCCAATTCTCGGGCACATCCTGCCCAACTGGTTCCACGCGTTTGTCGGGGGGACGCTGCAATCCCCGCCCGCAGAGGTCGTTTTCAGCATCATTCCCCTCCTGACCTCGATCGGTGTTTCTTTGATTGGTTTGTTTTGTGGTTGGTGGGTTTACCGCCGCGTCCGCTCCCCGCAGGCGGACTTCCTGCAGATCCCCTTGCTCAAAAATAAATACTATGTCGACGAGATATACACCCGGCTGCTGGTCAAGCCGGCGATGTGGGTCTCTGAAGAATTCACCTATTTGTTTTTGGACCGCACGGTCATCGACGGCTTGCTTCATACGATCGCCCGCGTGGCCCTCTTCCTGGGTACCGCATTTCGCAATTATGTCGATAAACCGGTGATCAATGGGTGGATCGGGGATGGGACTGCAACGGTTGTGAAGGCGTCCGGGTTCAACCTGCGGAAAATACAAGCGGGACGGATCCAGGTCTACATGATCGCTTCGATCGCCGTTCTGGTGGTCGTTGCCGTACTCCTGTATTTCCTGCACTTGCTGCTGGCTTAAGCACTCGGGAGGGATCGATGAATTTCCTGGGCAATCACCTTCTAACACTCATCCTGTTCTTCCCAGCCCTAGCTGCGGCGGTCATCTTTTTCCTGCCCAAGGACAACCTCCCGGTCGTACGCTGGACTGCATTCGCCGCCAGTCTTGTCCCCTTCCTGCTGACGGTCATCTTATGGGCCCTGTTTAAACCGGGGCAATCGGGCTTCCAATTTCAGGAACAATACACCTGGTACCCGGCGGTCCATTCTTCGTTTCATCTCGGTGTGGATGGTCTGTCCTTGACAATGGTCCTGCTGACGACGCTCCTGACGCCGCTCGCACTCCTGGCTTCGTTCAACATCACGGACCGCCTCAAAGCGTACATGATGCTTTTTCTATTTCTGGAAACCGGGATGCTGGGGGTCTTCATGGCAGTCGACCTCCTGATTTTCTTCGTCTTCTGGGAGATCGGCCTGATCCCGATGTATTTCCTGATCAACCAGTGGGGTTCCGAAAAAGGGGAACGGGAGATTTGGAAAGGGGTCAAGGTCCAGGCGCGCAATTACGCCTCGCTGAAATTCATTATTTACACGATGGGAGGGTCCCTGGGACTGCTCCTGGCGATCCAGATGCTGGGGGTCCTCTTCCAGACCTATGATCTACAGGCGCTCTACCTGAAGTGGAACACCCTCAACGGAAGCCTGCTCGGCTTTCCGGTCACGACGGTCAAGGCTGTGGCGTTCTGGGCCTTTGTGATCGCCTTCGCCGTCAAGGTACCGGTCTGGCCGTTCCACACCTGGCTCCCGGATGCGCACACCGAAGCTCCAACGGCCGGATCGATGATCCTGGCGGGCGTGCTGCTGAAACTGGGCGCGTACGGTTTCTTGCGTCTGGTCCTGCCGCTTTATCCGGCAGAATCCCAGCACTATGCCGGGGCTCTTGCCTTTCTGGCGGTCATGGCGATCGTCTTCGGGGCCTTTGCGGCGTACGGGCAGAAGGACTTCAAGAGGCTGGTGGCTTATTCGTCTGTGAATCACATGGGGTTTGTTTTGCTGGGGATTGCTGCCGCCGCAAAGGTGGGCTTCAGCAGTACAGATGTCGCGCTGAACTTGAGCAAGGACATCGCCCTGAACGGGGCCGTGCTCCAGATGTTCAACCATGGTCTGTCGGCTGCTGGCATGTTCTTCCTGGTCGGGGTGCTCTACGAGCGCACGCACACGCGCAATCTGGATGACTTCGGCGGTCTCTTCACGCTCGTTCCGCTCTATGGCGGCATCCTCATCTTTACCAGCATGGCCTCCCTGGGCTTGCCCGGTCTGAACGGTTTTGTTTCCGAATTCCTGGTCGTACGGGGTTCCTGGCCAGCCCTGACCGGGTACACTGCGGTGGCGATGCTCGGCCTGCTCTTCACCGGCGCCTATATATTGAAAAGCCTCAAACAGGTCCTGCATGGTCCGCTGAACGAGCACTGGGCGCATGGGGATCATCGCCTCACCGAGATCAATACCCGTGAGATCCTTGTCATGGCACCCCTGATGGCTCTCATCCTCTCCATCGGAATCTATCCGGCCTGGATTCTGGATGTGGTCAACAAAGCGGTTCTCATGCTGTTCCACTAGAGGTGCATGATGCATTTTCCGATCCTGAGCGTCATCGTCTTCACACCGGTCTGCGCGGCACTGCTCATGCTTTTATACAAACCGGATCAGAAAAAAGCGGTGCGGATCACCGCCCTGGTGACCGCGGGCGTTGTGCTGCTGCTTTCCACCATCGTTTACTTCAGCTATAACAAGGCGGTGGCCGGATACCAGTTTGTGGAAAAATACAGCTGGATGCCGTTCCTGGGCATCAGCCTGCACTTCGGAGTGGACGGGCTGAGCGCCCCCTTGGTGCTGCTGACCGGCATCGTCATGCTCACCGGGGTGATGATCTCCTGGGGCATTGAGGATCGACCCCGTGAGTTCTTTGCCTTTCTATTCTTTCTGGCGAGCGGCGTTTTAGGGGTTTTCGCCTCGCTCGACCTCTTCATGTTGTTCTTTTTCTACGAGATCGCCGTCTTTCCCATGTACCTGTTGATTTCCATCTGGGGCTGGATCAAGACCCGCGAATATGCAGCCATGAAGCTGACCCTCTACCTGTTCATCGGTTCGGTCGTCGCCCTGGTCGGCGCGCTGGCGATGTACTGGCAGAGCGGGCAGCATACTTTTGACATGCTGGTGCTTGAACATGCAAATTTCCCGGTCTCCTTCCAGAATGTTTGGTTTCCGTTCGTTTTCCTGGGTTTTGCGGTCCTGGGCGGTCTTTTCCCTTTCCACAACTGGTCTCCGGATGGCCACGTGGCGGCGCCGACGGCAGTGTCCATGTTCCACGCCGGGGTTCTGATGAAGCTGGGCGCTTTTGCAGCCCTGAGGGTCGGCATCATGCTTCTCCCGGAGGGCGCCAAGACCTGGCATTGGGTCATCATGGGCCTGGCTCTGGTTAACATTGTTTATGGAGCACTGATCGCCAGCGTCCAGACCGATTTTAAATATGTGATTGGCTTCTCCTCCGTTTCCCATATGGGTCTGGTGATGATGGGCTTCGCCACACTCACGCGCGAGGGCCTGACCGGCGCGGGCTTGCAGATGTTCTCCCACGGGGTCATGACGGCTCTCTTCTTTGCTGCGGTCGGCATGGTTTATGACCGCGCCCATACGCGGGATATCCCCAAGCTGGGCGGCATGGCCGGTCCACTGCCTCTGGTGGCGGTCGGGGTGATCATCGGCAGCCTGGTATCGATGGGCATGCCCGGTTTCTCCGGTTTTATTGCCGAGTTTCCCATTTTTCTAGGGATCTGGAAGACCCAATGGGTGGTGGCCGTCGTCGCGGCTCTCTCGATCGTCATCACGGCCTCCTACGTGTTGCTGGTCGTGCGGCGCGTCTTCTTTGGAAGAATGCCCGCGGAGCTCGAAGGTCATATCCGGCCGATCAACGCGTTCGACAAAATAGCACTGGTTCTGCTGTGTGCGATCATGGTGGGTCTGGGTTTATTTCCGGCCTTGATGGTGCCCTGGGTCCAGACCGGGGTCCAGCACGTGCTCAGTCTACTGGGAGGCGCATAAGTGTCCACCCTCCAATCCATTCTCCCTGAGATCCTGCTCTTGGCCCTGGCGGTCATCATCCTGATCCTGGACCCCTTTCTCATAGAGGCTCGACGGCGCCTGGTCCTGGGTTGGGTGACGGCGGGCGGCCTGGTGGCCATCTTTGCGGTCAGCCTGCTGGCTGGACGTCCCGGTATCCCGCTGCTGGTCTATGGGGGGATGCTGCGCTTTGATTGGCTGGGTTTTTTATTCACCCTGTTCTTCCTCTTCTCGGCGGCGGTGTCGGCCTTGTTCTTTATGGATGTCGACCGGTTAAACCGCCGGGCGGAGGCCTACTTGTTGCTCCTGGCTGCCGCGTTGGGGATGAGCCTGATGGCTGCTTCGGCGGATCTCATCATGCTTTATCTGGCGATCGAGATGACCTCCATCCCGCTTTATCTGCTGGGCGGGTTCCTGACCCAGGATGAAAAATCCACCGAATCGGGTTTCAAGTACCTGCTGTTCGGAGCGCTGACCACCACCGTCATGCTCTACGGATTCAGCCTGATCTACGGCTTTTCCGGCACGACCAGCCTGTACGCCCTCAGCAGTCACTTCAGCAAGCTCGATGCGCTCTCGGCGGGCGTGTTCATTCTGGTGCTGGCGGGACTGGCATTCAAAGTGTCGCTGTTTCCGCTCCAATTTTGGGCACCGGATGTGTATGAAGGCGCGCCGGCTCCCGTGGCAGGCTTCCTCTCCACTGCCTCCAAGGCCGCTGGATTTGTCGTCATCCTGCGTCTGTTCGTGGTGGCTTTTCCGGCGCTGTCCGCTAACTGGACGACCATTCTGGCGGTCCTATCGGCTTTGACCATGACCGTCGGAAACCTGATCGCACTGACCCAGAAGAATATCAAGAGAATGCTGGCCTACTCATCGATCGCCCATGCCGGCTATGCCATGATCGGGATTGTGGCCTACTCGCAGCTGGGCGCCTCCAGCACCATCTTTTACCTGATCGCCTACATCCTGACCAACCTGGCGGCGTTCGGAATCGTCACGGCTTTCGGTCGGGTAGCTGGATCGGACGAGATCTCTGCTTATCGCGGCCTGAGCCGTCGTAACTCGGCCCTGGCCCTCGGCATGCTGGTTTCGTTCCTGTCTCTGGCGGGGATGCCGCCTTTTGGGGGATTTGTTGCCAAGGTGCTGGTCTTCACCGCGGCCATCCAGAATGGCTATATCTGGCTGGCTGTGGTGGGCGTGCTGAATTCGATCGTGGGACTGTACTACTACCTGAATGTCCTGAAGGTGGTTTACCTTTACCGCATGGAGGGTGAGGATGAAGAGCAGCATCCAGTCGCCCTATCGCGCCCCTTTGTGATCTCGTTGAGCCTGCTGATGATCGGCATTATCCTGGTGGGTGTGCTGTTTGCACCCTGGTTCAATTGGGCTCACGGCGCGGCGCTGAATTTGTTCTAGACGTCATAAAAACCAGTATGTTATAATTTCGCCGCCATGAGCCAGTTCTCGGATCCGGGAAAAAACAAGCGGCAGTATGCGGTGAATATGACGCTTGCCGGTGTGGCCGGTCAAGTGGGCTGCCTGACCCTGGTCATCATTTTCGTGGCTCTTTTTGCGGGGTTAGGCCTGGATAAGCTCTTGAACACCAAACCCGTCTTTACCCTGATCCTGTTGATCGGCAGTGTGCCGCTGACGCTCATCCTGATGTTCCGCATCGTCAAGGCAGCCACGGACCGGATCCGGCTGGCTGCGAAACCAGACTCTTCCGAGGAGGAGACGCACCGTGGAAGCAGCTCCTAAAAAGAAATGGTGGCGATGGGGGTTTAATCGCTGGCTGGTGTTATTGTTCATCATTGCCAGCGTCGTGACGGTTTATGGGCTGGGCATCTCACCGGTCCGGCCTCGCGTCCAACTTCCTGCCGAACATGTGCCGGGCATTCCCATCGTGCTGATCGTTTTCGCGGCCGTGGCCATTCTGTTGAGCGCCGTGGTTCACCGCTGGGAAGGGCTGATTGCGGCGGGATGGTTCGCCGTGATGGCGGCCCTGCCGGTTTTCCTGAATTTCCAATGGACCAACACATTAACGGCCCTGGTGATCGCTGATGGGCTGCTCCTTTTGATCAGCTTTGGGGTCCTGCGTGCCTTGAAATCCGGGACGCTGACCCCGAAGGGAGTGGCGGGGGCCGTTGAAGCCCTCCTGGAGTACCTCTATAACATCACCGAAGGAACTGCGGGAAGGTGGGCCCGCACGGTCTTCCCCTGGTTTGTCACAATAACGCTCTTGGTGCTGATCGCCAACTGGATGGAGCTGATCCCAGGCGTGGATAGTATCGGCATGTTGGAAAAAGCCGCCTCGGGCAGCGGGTATCCCATTCGATCATTGACAGGCGGAATCGCCACCATCTTCCAATCTGCCAAAGGGGCGGTCGTACAGGAAACCTATAATATCGTGCCGTTCGTTCGGGTCGTTTCCACCGACCTGAATTTTACGGTTGCCCTGGCACTGATCGCGGTGGTGATGGTCCAAGTGATGGGTGTGCGCGCCCAGCATGGCGCCTACTTCACCAAATTCTGGAACACAAAAACGTTGTTTACAAAACCGGTCTTTGGGGTGATCGATTTTGGGGTCGGCTTGCTGGAATTGATTTCCGAGTTTTCCAAGATCCTCTCATTTGCCTTCCGGTTGTTCGGAAATATCTTCGCCGGTTCAGTGCTGCTCTTCGTGATCGGCGCTTTGATCCCTGTGTTCGCCCAGTCCGGATTCCTGCTGCTGGAGTTCTTCATTGGCGCCATTCAGGCTATCGTGTTCGGCTTGCTGACCATGACCTTCATGGCTCAGGCCATGCAGGGCCATTCCGGTGGAGGACATGAGGAGGCGTAACCGTCCCCTGCGGGAAGCTACGCTCGGTTGAAGCAAGTCTTCTTTGGCGGCATCCCCGCCCGAAATCTGAAACGGAGGTAGGCATTATGAACATTACTGGGGCTGACCTGATCGGTGCGGCAAAGTTGATCGGAGCGGGTCTGGCCATGATCGGCGCCATCGGTGCGGGGGCCGGCATCGGCATTGTGACCAGCGGCGCCGTCCAGGCCATGGGCCGCAACCCGGATGCGACCGGCACCGTGCAAACCAACATGATCCTGGGGATCGCCTTCGCCGAAGCTGTCGCCATCTATTGCCTGGTGGTCGCGCTGCTGATCCTGTTCGTCTTCTAACAACGAGAGGAGGGTACCTTGGAAAAACTGGGACTGAATCTCGGCTACCTGCTGGTCCAAGTCTTCAACTTCTTGATCATTTTCATCGTCGTTAAGGAGTGGGTCGTCAAACCCATCCTGGGCTTGTTGGACCGGCGCCGGAAGACGATCCAAAAAGGCCTGGAGGACGCGCGTGTGGCAGAGCAGGCCCGCGCTGACGCAGAGAAGGATGCGGCCAAGATCATAACGGATGCACAAATCAAGGCCGCCCATCTGGTCGCGGAGGCCACGGAACGAGCCGATGCCGCCTCGGTGGCGGTGAAGGCCGACACCGATAAAGAGATCGTCCGGTTGCGCGAAGCGACCCTGACCGAGATCGAAGAAGAACGCGGCCGCATGCTCGGGGACCTGCGCGGCCAGGTCGCTGCCCTGGCGATCGCCGCTGCGCAGAAACTGGTGGGCGAGGTGTTGGATGAAAAACGCCAGCATGCACTGCTCGATGAGTTCTTCTCGGGAGTGAAATCCGGGAAGGTGGTCGTCCTGGAAGGCAACGAACTCGCCGGGGCTTCGGCTGAGATCACCTCGGCCCTCCCGTTGACGGAAACCGAACAGGTGGTCGTGAAAAAAGACATCCTGACGAAGATGGGCAAGCAGTCCACGGTCACCTTCCGGGTAGACCCTTCCATCCTGGGCGGTCTGGTGATCCGCGTTGGGGATAAGGTTCTGGATGGGTCCGTTGCCGGGAAGCTGGAGGGCCTGCGCCAGGCCATGCACTAGAAGGTCCCTGGGGCCGAGGAGGGTTTTGACAAAGTGTCAAAACCCTCCTCGGCTTTAATGAGCAGCGGGTTATGAATTTCGAACCACAACGATGGGTTGCCCTGAACGAATTACTGGCTGAACTCCCCATGAGGGTCCTCTCCGGCCCGGGGAGCGAAACGCCGATCAGCAGGGTGGTCGCCGATTCGCGCAAGGTGGAACCGGGAGCCCTTTTCGTCGCCTGCCCGGGTCAGTCCGCGGACGGGGACCGCTTTATTCCCGATGCGCTGTCCCGAGGGGCGGCAGCGGTCGTTGGGGAACGGCCTCGACCGGACCTGAAGGTTCCTTATATCCAGGTGGAGAATGCTCGCCGGGCCCTGGCTTACCTGGCCGCGGCTTACTTCGGTTATCCGGCCCGCCGCCTGACCATGATCGGGGTCACCGGAACGGACGGAAAGACCACGACTTGCAATCTGCTTTATCAGATCCTGCGTACGGCTGGCCTGAAGGTGGGAATGATCTCCACGGTCAATGCGGTGATCGGGGATCAAACCCTCGACACGGGTTTCCATGTCACCACCCCGGAAGCTCCCGAGGTACAGGCTTATCTCGCCATGATGGTCAAGGCTGGCCTGACCCACGCCGTCCTGGAGACCACTTCGCATGGCTGGGCCCAGCACCGGGTGGACGCCTGTGAATTCGATGTAGGCGTGATCACCAATATCACCCATGAACACCTGGATTATCACGGCTCCTTTGAAGCCTACCGCGACGCCAAAGCCCGCCTGTTCGCTTCCTTGGCGGAGACGCTTCCCAAGTCCCGGGGGAATCCGCGGCTGGCCGTGCTGAACCGGGACGACAGCTCCTACGGGTATCTTTCCGGCCTTGCCTCGGTACCGCAGATCAGCTATGGGTTGCAGGCGGCCGCGGACATCCACGCTACGGAACTGCGCGATGAACCGGCCGGGATGAGTTTCCTGGTCCAGGGACATGATTTCCAGGTCCCGGTCACCAGCTCGTTGTTGGGGGCGTTCAATGTCTCCAATTGTCTGGCGGCCCTGGCCGCGGCGGTGTCTGGACTGGGAATCCCGCCTGAAGTCTGTGGGCGCGGGATTGGGGCGATGCCCGGGGTACCCGGGCGCATGGAGCGGATCGCTCTGGGTCAGCCCTTCTCTGCCTATGTGGACTTTGCCCATACTCCCCATGCGTTGCGCGTAGCCATTGAAACCGTCCGCCGGCGGACCAAAGGCCGGGTGATTGTCATCTTCGGTTCGGCCGGCCTGAGGGATCAGGAAAAACGCCGGATGATGGCCGCAGTCGCCGTGGAGCTTGCGGATATCTCCATCCTGACCGCGGAAGACCCCCGTACCGAATCACTCGATGGAATTCTGGAGGAGATGGCATCCGGCGCCCGTTCGAAAGGGGGAATCGAGGAGAAGAATTTCTGGCGCGTGCCTGACCGAGGCAATGCGATTCGCCTGGGTGTGCGAATGGCTGGGGCAGAGGATGTGGTCATGGCCTGTGGAAAAGGACATGAACAATCGATGTGCTTCGAGGCGACGGAATATCCTTGGGATGATCGGCAGGCCATGCGGGCAGCCTTATCTGAGCTGCTGGGCATCAGCGGACCGCACATGCCCTATCTCCCCACACAGGGTTGACCTATGGAAATTCCCGATCTCTGGGCCGCACCCGCCACCTTATCCGGAAAGGTGGTTAGACTGGAACCCCTCTCGACGGCACATACTCCGGGTCTGGCGGAGGCCGGAAAGCATGAATCGATCTGGAAGTATATGCTCTATGGGGATTTGACCCGGGAAGACAGCATGGCTGCCTGGGTGCAGATGTTGCTGGACTACCAGGCTCAGGGTACGGATCTGCCGTTCACGGTGTACCATCTGGCCAGCCGGCGCATCGTGGGTGCGACCCGCTATCTGGAGATGCGTCCCGACCACCGATCCCTCGAGGTCGGTGGCACCTGGTATGACCCGGAGTTCCAGCACACGGCGGTGAACACCGAGTGCAAATTCCTGTTATTGAAATACGCCTTCGAAACGCTGGGTTGCATCCGGGTGCAACTCAAGGCGGATTCCCGCAATGAACGCTCCCTGCGGGCGATCGAGAGGATCGGCGCTATCCGGGAGGGGGTTTTGCGAAACCACTATATCCTTGTAGATGGGAAGTATCGGGATTCGGTGGTCTACAGCATCCTGGATAAGGAATGGCCGGGAGTGAAAGCCCGTCTGGAAGGATTCTTAAAGAATTAGAGGATGCCGGCCTCTTTGGATCCATGGCGTTCGCCTCATCTTAAACCACAAGGGCAGGCTGCTGGCCTGCCCTTGTAATATCCTCACCGGCGGTCGTGACCGCCGCCGCGGTCGCCCCCCCGACCCCCGCTCCGCCCTCCGCCGGGCCGGCCGCCCCCAGGACGGCCTGCGCTGCGTTTGTTATCGCGCTCCTGGGCTTCTTCCACGGACCAGCCCTCCAGTACGGCCTGGCGTGACAGGCGGATTTTTCCCATCGGGTCAATCCCGGTCACCATTACCGTGATTTCATCGCCGACCTTGGCTACGTCCTCGACCTTCTCGACATGTTCACTGTCCAATTGCGAAATGTGCACCATGCCGTCGGTGCCGGGCAGGATTTCCACAAAGGCCCCAAAATCCGTCGTGCGGACCACCTTGCCTGTATAGATGCGTCCCAACTGCGGGGATTCGGAGATCGCTTCGATCCGTTCCCGGGCCGCTTCGGCACCCACGCCATCGGTGGAGGCGATGTAGATCGTACCGTCTTCTTCGACATCGATCTTGGTCCCGGTTTCCTCCTGCAGGGCGCGGATGTTCTTGCCTCCCGGGCCGATGATCGCCCCGATTTTATCGACCGGGATCTTGACCGACGTGATGCGCGGGGCATGCGGCTTGAGGTCGGGCCGTGGGCCAGGCAGAACTTCCAACATTTTGGCGAGGATTGCCAGGCGGGCTTCATGAGCCTGTCCGAGCGCCTGCGACATGATCGCCGCACTCAGGCCTGAGATCTTGATGTCCATCTGCAGGGCGGTGATCCCCTTTTCGGTACCGGCAACCTTGAAATCCATATCACCGAGATGATCTTCCGTGCCCTGGATATCGGTGAGAATGACGTACTGCTCCCCTTCTTTGATCAGCCCCATGGCTACACCGGCGACCGGCGCCTTGATCGGGACACCTGCATCCATCAGCGCCAATGTGGAGCCGCAGACCGAAGCCATGGAGGTCGAACCGTTGGAGGACAGGACCTCCGAGACCAGGCGCAGGGTGTAGGGAAAGCTCTCCTCCGCCGGGATGACCGGTTCCAGAGCTCGCTCGGCCAAGGCCCCGTGACCGACCTCGCGACGGCTCTGGCCGCGTAGGGGTTTGACCTCCCCGGTTGAAAAGGGCGGGAAATTGTAATGGTGCATGTAGCGTTTGGTATCCACCGGGCTGAGCGAGTCGATTTCCTGGGCTTCGCTGAGTGTGCCGAGCGTCGCCAGGGTCAGGACCTGGGTCTCCCCGCGGGTGAAAAGACCCGACCCGTGGGCGCGCGGGCTGATGTCCACCTCGCACCAGATCGGGCGGATATCCGTGGGAGTACGTCCATCCGGGCGTTTGCCCAGCTTGAGGATGCGTTCACGGACGACCCGTTTCTCCGCCTCGGAGAAGGCTTCTTTGACGGCTTCGAGGGTGGGAATCCCGGGCAGGGCGAATTCAGGCAGTTCCTCCACATCCGATTCGTCGGAGATGGTAACGGTTTTCCCGGCTGCGGGGATCATCTCGCCCGCCACTTTTTGCAGCAGTTCGTCCATGCCCGTGTAAAAGTCGGTTTTGCTCAGGGGTTTGTTGAGCAGCTCGTTCATCGGATCGTGCATGCGCTCGAAGATCTTCCCGCGCAGCGCTTCGTCCGGAAGGGAGAAGACCGGTTCGCGTTTTGGCTTGCCGACCTCGGCCTTCATCTTGAGCTGAAGGTCAATGAGGGGCTGGATGGCTTGATGGCCGAATTCCAGCGCGGCGACCATCACGTCTTCGGGGATTTCCTCCGCACCGCACTCCACCATCAGGATCGCCTCCCGCGAGCCAGCCAAGCGCAGGTCGAGGTCGGACTTCTCTATTTCTGTGAAGGTCGGATTGATGATGAACTGTCCATCGATCCGACCGACCCGCACGGCCCCGACCGGTCCGTTCCAGGGGATGTCGGAGATCATCACCGCCGCCGAGGCGGCGTTGATGGCCAGGATATCCAGGGGATTATGATTGTCGGCCGAGACCGAGAACATCATCACCTGCACTTCGTTGCGCATCCCGTAGGGGAAGAGCGGTCTCAGGGGACGGTCGGTCAGGCGGGCGGTCAGGATGGCGTCCGTCGAGGGACGGCCTTCGCGGCGGAAAAATGAGCCGGGGATCTTTCCGCCGGCGTACAGGCGTTCCTCATACTCAACGCTGAGAGGAAAAAAGTCGATTCCCTCGCGCACCCCGCCCATCGTGGCCGCGGCGAAAATGATCGAATCTCCGTATTGGACGGTGACTGCACCGCCTGCTTGGGAGGCGAGCTTGCCGGTTTCAATGGAAAAAGACCGGCCTCCTACGCTCGCCGTGTAGCGTTTGGCTTCGGGTTTCATAGATACTCCTTTTCCCGCCTGGTCAGGGACTGAAAGATGACGGCAACCCCGGTTGCCAGCATTTTTCAATTCCTGACGGGCGGAGCGAGGGGGTGGTGCGGACACCCGTGTCCCTACCACCCCGGACGAATATTAAGAGTAGATGGGCAGGTACCCATCTACTCGGGCAAACCAATTCCTATTTGTGACGCAATTTCAACTGTTCAGACAGGGCCAGATAGCGCTTGTATTCCGTTTTGCGCAGATAGGCCAGCAGTCGACGCCGCGCTCCTACCAATTTGAGCAACCCCCGGCGGCTGGACTCGTCGTGGGTGTGCGTGCGCAGGTGATCGTTCAATTGCAGGATGCGGTTGGTCAGGATTGCCACCTGGACCTCAGGGGATCCGGTGTCGGTTTCGTGGCGGTGGTAATCCGAGATGATCTTGGCTTTCTCTTCCTTGTTCGTCGGCATGACGTGTGCTATCCTTTCTTTGGGTTTTGAGCAGGTCTCCCGACCGGCAGGTGTCACCGCCTGGTGGGACCAGTCAATGCGGACGGGATTATACCAGAAAAATGAGGAATGGCAGGGTGAGACGGCCTGCAGGGCGTGGTGGGGACCGCGTTTCGCCGGAGATTCCGGCTAGGGTCGGATGGGATTGAGAAGTTCCAGCATCATCGTCCGGATGTCCTCCGGGCCGGCTTGATGCCGTCGTGCAGCCAGGTGCCGATCCGGGCGGATGATCACGGCAGTCCCCGGCCGTGCCCGCAGCAGTCGACTCAGGCTGCCATTGACTTCCTGCAAGGTCGTATGCCCTTGGATCTCTTCGGCGAGGACGGGATAAATCCTCAGGGGGATGGCAGATAACTTTGCGCTCACCCCTTGCAGGACCTTCAGAGAATGCGCAGCGTTATCCCCGAAGTATAAGACGACAAATCCAGCCCCGAGCAGTTTTCGAAGGAAGGTGCGTTCCTGCCGACCGGCGTGGATGAGGGTGATTGGGCAATCGGGAAGCTGTGCGCCCAGGGAGGGTGTTCCTCTCCAGCTGGAGGCGGGTTCATTATCTGCAATTCGGAGGGGAGTTTTCGTGTAGACAAACGGTTCACTCATCCGACCGCTGTCCACCCATTTTCGGGCAGGACGGAAAATGGCGCTCAAGGAGAGAATGGACTTGCGGAGAAACCGCCTCCAGGGATTGGGGGGCGCCATGAATTGCATGGTCCGATTCGTGATCTTCTGGTTTTCCAGCTGGGCTGCCCAACGTTCGGCCTGGTAAGTATCCAGCAGGGAATCGGGGGAATGTCCCTGGAGCACGAAGGCCAGTTTCCACACCAGATTTTCGGCATCTTGGACGCCGCTGTTCAGACCTCGGGCACCGAAAGGGGCCACCAGATGGGCCGCGTCGCCGGCGAAAAAGACCCTCCCATGTCGGAATTGGGGCAGCAGGCGCTGGTGGAAGCGGTAATCGGAGAGCCAGACGATCTCGTAGGCGGTATCGCCGATCAAGGCGCGGATCCGCCGCTGCATTTGGTCAGGGCTGCGTTCCCACTCCGGATCACTGCGCGCATCGATCTGCCAATCGATGCGCCAGACCTCATCCGGTTGAGGGTGGATCAGGACCGTATATCCCGGGTTGGTGGGATGATCGAAGAAAAAACGCGGTTCACGGGGAAAGTTTAGATCGGCGCGGATGTCGGCGATCAGGAACCGGTCGCTGTGGGTTTTCCCGGGGAAATCCAGGGCGAGCAGGCGCCGCAGCGTGCTGCGGGCTCCATCCGCGGCAATGACGTAAGGGCCGTTCAGGGACTTCGCACCCCCGGGTGTATCCATGTCCAGAGTCACGCCCTCTGAATCCTGATGGATGCCGGTCACTTTGTGATCCCAGCGCAGGTCCACAAGCGAGGAGGCTTCGATCTGGTCCAGGAGAAACCGCTCCACGTAATACTGCTGGAGGTTAATAAAGCGCGGCAGCATGCCCACGGCGGGTATCGGGAATTCCTGCGTAAATAATTCTTGATTGCGGTAATAAGTATGCCGGCGAGTCCAGGGGATGCCTTTATGAAGGATGGCTTCGCCTGCCCCCAGTTTTTCCCAGAAAGCCAGGGCAGTGTGATGGAAGGCGATCGCCCGCGAACCCTCACTCAGGGTATGGTCCTCATCCAACAGGATGCTCGGAATCTGATAGTGGGCCAGGTCCAAAGCAGTGCTCATGCCTACGGGGCCCGCTCCAACGATCAAAACCGGCGAGAGGTTCGTGCCGGTCATTGAGAAGCTTTGAGTTCTCCTTCGACGTTGTGGATCAAACTGCTGACATCGCTGGTGATGTTCACGAACTGGAATCCCTGGCGTATCCGATCCGCTGCAGCCTTCCCGGACGAACAATAAATCCCCAGAGGAAGGTGGTGGGCGTGTGCGGTACGCAAAATCAGTTCGATCGCTTCTTTGAAAAGCGGATGCGGATTCTCCGGAAGAGGCTCCAATCCGAGGGAGATCGACAGGTCGACCGGTCCAACGAAGGCCATATCCACCCCAACCACCCCGAAAATGGCTTCCAGGTGATCAAGAGCGGTTTTGCTTTCGATCTGGACCATGCATAAGGTCTCGGCATTGGCGGCGCGCAGGTACTCCGGCATCGAAAGATTCAGGCTCAAGCCGGCATAGGCGCTTCCGAAGCTGCGCTCGCCTTCCGGGGGGAATTTGCTCCAGCGTACGGCCTGCTCCGCCTCGTCGCGTGAATTGATCATCGGGACCAGGACCCCGAACGCGCCCGCGTCCAGGGCCTGCTTCATGTTTTCCACACTGGCCTGAGGAACCCGCACCAAGGGAGCTGGGCCGCGCGCTTCGGCGATCGCAGCCACCATTTGGGTCAGGGTGTTCACATCGATGGGGGCATGTTCAGCGTCAATGAGCAGCCAGTCTACCGGAAGACGGGCAAGCAGACGGGCGCTATAAGGGCTGGGGAGCCCCAGCCAAATTCCCCGGCTGGGTTCCCCGTGAGCGAGTTGATGCTTAACCTGGTTTGGGTTCATAATTTCTCGATTATTTTTCCTTGAACATTTGATTCCATCGCTGAGGATTCTACCTTGAGGCGGTCTGCAGGGGTCCTGCTGAAACGTGCATAGCGCCAGTAATGAAAATTGAACTGGGGACCCATCCCTCCACCGGGAAGGGTATGAATCACGATGTCTCGACCTCGCGCAGGGCTTCCCGCAGACCGGACTGGAGGGCCGGGGACAGCGCTGGAAGCATCCGCCGCAGGGTCCGCAGCATCATGGGGTGGGCGCGACCGTTGCGGAGCAGCTCGCGCAGGACAAAGAGAGTTTCCGTCAGCGAAACCCGGGCAAGGGCCTCCAGACAGGCCTGCAGATCCAGTTGCGTGGACGGACTGGCCCTTTCGAGGGTCGGGCGCAGGATCCGGAAAACAGCAGGCAGATTCTCGAATTCCGGCTGATTCAAGAGCGGGATCAACGCTCTCAATCCCCATATCTGGAGGGCGGAACGAGGGGATTTCAGCCAATCTTCCAGGAGAAGGAACAAGGCTTCCGGGTTCTCGCGGCGCAGGCGTTCGAGGGCCTCATTCAGCAGGGCCTTGCGGATAATTTCATCGGTGCTCTGGCTAAGCCAGCTTGGCAAGCGGGTCAGACCGGGCATTGCCTGGGCAGGCGGGATCATGCCGAGCAGGCTGGCGGAGAGCAAGTGCGTTTCCAGTGATTTTGTGTTCCAAAGCGCTTCGGTCAAGGCGAGGGCTTCCAATGGGTGCGCTTCCGCCAGAGGTTCCAATTCCAGTTCGATCTGACGCAAAACAGGTTTGGGAGTCCGGTAGGTCGGCAGGGAAAGTCGTTGGACGATTTGGGAAGTCCGGATGGTCCGATTGGTATAAAAATCGAGCACTTCGTGTAGCTCGCGAACAAAGGCCTGCGCATCTCCAAAGCGTTCCGTGAGATGGGCAGCCTGGGTTTTGAGACGGGAAAGATCAATCGCAGGCATTGGATGAAAGGGGAAGGTCAGGGCTTCCGGTTCGCCTCAGCCATTGTACGCTACAGGCATCAGGCTGGCATTCAGAGCCGCGTTCAGGGCCGTGACTTCGGAAGTGACACGTGCCACTATCGTCTCGAGCGGTACAATCTCCTTATCCGCCTGGCTGCGCAACTTCATCTCCACTCCGCCCTGACCGAGGGCCCGTTCGCTGACCGTGATCCGCACCGGCAGGCCGATCAAATCCGCGTCATTGAACTTGACCCCCGGACTTTCATCCCGGTCGTCCAGAAGGACCTCGATCCCCGAGGTCTGCAGGTCGCGGCACAGATCTTCTGCAATGACCTCACCTTTCGAATCCCCTTTCCCGCGTAATAGCACCAAGTGGACTGGATACGGGGCGATCGTCACCGGCCAGCGCAGGCCATGCTCGTCATGATGTTCCTCGGCCACACAACCCAGCAGACGGCCGACCCCGATGCCGTAGGACCCCATGATCACCGGTTTGTTTTGCCCGTCCTTGTCCAGGAAGGTGCATCCCAGGGCATCCGAGTAACGCGTTCCCAGCTGGAAGATGTTGCCGACCTCCACCCCGCGCTCCGCCCTGAGCGGTCGGCTGCACTCGGGACAAGCAGAACCCTCCTGCGCAGCGGCGATGTCGGCGACCACGGAGGCAGTGTAATCACGTCCATAGTTGGTGTTCAGCAGGTGGTAGCCTTCCGCGTTGGCGCCGGCGACCAGGTTGGGAGATGCCGGGAGGAGGTCATCGACTACCACCAGGACATTTTTCAGCCCCAGCGGAGAGGCATAGCCAGGTACAGCACCGGTGGCGCTGATCTCGTCTTCGGTGGCTGGCCGCAGGGCGCGGGCGCGGATGGCATTGGCGAGCTTGGTCTCATTCAGTTCCATATCGCCCCGCACCACCGCAAAAACGAATTGTTCCCTGATTTCTTTACCTCCCAGGATCTGGGCGACCAGGAAGACCGCTTTGGCGGTTTTTGACTTTGGCACGCCCAGAAAACGGGCCAGATCATCAATGCTCTTGCACCCCGGTGTGGCCACCTTTTCGACCGATTTCAGTTCTTCCTCTTTGGCTGCCGGTTTAAGGAAGCGTGCCGTCTGCCGGTTGGCAGAGTAGTCTCCGTTTGGGCAGATCATCAGGGTGTCCTCGCCGATGGGCGTCAGATACATGAACTCATGGGCCACCTTGCCTCCCATCATCCCCGGATCTGCCTTGACGGCGATGACCGGAAGTCCGCAACGACGATAGATATTGAAATAGGCCTGATAATGGGCGAGGTACTGACGCTCCAGGCCCTCCCAATCAGAGTCCAGGCTGTAACTGTCCTTCATCGTGAACTCGCGGACGCGTATGAGACCGGCGCGCGGCCGCGGATCATCGCGCCATTTCGTCTGGATATGGTAGATCAGGCGCGGCAGCTGTTTGTACGAATGGATCTCCCTGCGGACGAGATCGGCAACGGCTTCTTCGTGGGTCATGGCCAGGACCATCTCGCGATCGTTCCTATCCTTGAAGCGGCCCAGCTCCGATCCGATCTGGTACCAGCGGCCGGTTTCCTTCCACAGATCGGCGGGCTGGACGACCGGCATGGCGATCTCCTGACCGCCGATGGCGGCCATTTCTTCGCGGAGGATGGTTTCGATTTTCATCATGGACCGGCGGGCCAGGTGCAGCGACGCAAAGATCCCCGCTCCGAGCGGACGGATGAAGCCGGCGCGCAGCAGGAACTGGTGTCCGGCGGTCTCCGCCTCCGCCGGTGTCTCCCGCAAGGTCTGGCCGAAAAGCTGGGACATCCTCATCATGAAATCCCTCCCGACCGGAAAACGACTGCCTTAGCTCATGCCCGGGGGATCAATAAGCCTTCGCGAAGTAAACCTTCCTTTTGGCTTCTTTTCCGCAGACGATGCAATGGCCGGTGCCATCGGGCTGATCGAAGGGGATGCAGCGAATGGTGGCCTTGGTGTCTTCCTTGACCTTGGTCTCGCAGGCATCCTCTTCACACCACCAGGAGAAGGCCCAGCCGTTCTGAACCACCTCGGTCAGTTCTGCGTAATTCTTGGGATCGAAGATGTGGCTGTCCCGGAAGGCCGTGGCCGTCTGCAGCATGGAAACCTGGATCTCCGCGAGCAGGCGTTCCACGTTCGCCGCTAGATTCTCTTGTGGAAGAAAGGCCTTCCCTGCTTTTCCGGGTATATCCCGGCGCGCCACGGCGACCGTCCCTTTTTCCACATCTTTCGGCCCGATCTCGATGCGCAGCGGTACGCCGCGCATTTCCCAGTCATTAAACTTGAAGCCGGGCGTGACTTCCGTCCGGTCATCCACCTTCAACCGGAAAGCTGCCAGCTCCCTGGCGATGCGTTCCACCACCGGCATGACGCCACCGCGCTCGGCATCGTTCTTGTAGATGGGGACCAGCACGACCTGCAAAGGAGCCAGGCGCGGCGGGAGGATCAGGCCCTGGTCGTCGCCATGGGTCATGATGATGGCACCGATGAAGCGGGTGGAAAATCCCCAGGAGGTCGTCCAGGCCAGCTGAAGTTCGTTGGATGGATCGAGGAACTGGATATTGAAGGCTTTGGCAAAGTTCTGACCCAGGAAGTGCGAAGTCCCGGCCTGCAGGGCGCGCGTGTCGCCCATCATGGCTTCGATCGAGAGGGACATGCTGGCGCCGGCGAATTTTTCGCTCTGGGATTTGATCCCTTCGATCACCGGAACGGCGGCCTCATTCAATGCGAAATCGGCATAGACATCCAGCATGCGCCGGGTCTCCTCCCGGGCCTCCTGCTCGCTGGCGTGGGCGGTGTGGCCCTCCTGCCAGTAGAACTCCAGCGTGCGCAGGAACAGGCGGGTGCGCAGCTCCCAACGGACGACATTGCCCCACTGGTTGATCAGCACCGGCAGGTCCCGATAGGATTTGATCCATTTGGAGTACATGTATCCGATGATCGTCTCCGAGGTCGGCCGAACGACCAGCGGCTCCTCCAGTTTCTCACCGCCCCCGATCGTGACGACGGCTAGCTCGGGGGAAAAGCCTTTGACATGCTCCTTTTCCTTCTCCAGGAAGGACATCGGGATGAAGAGGGGGAAGGCGGCATTGACATGGCCGGTCGCTTTGAAGCGCCGGTCAAGAGCCTGTTGAATGTTCTCCCACAGAGCCCAGCCGTAGGGTCGGACGACCATGCAGCCGCGCACCGGGGCATAGTCGGCCATTTCAGCGCGCAGGACGATCTGGTTGTACCATTCGGAGAAGTCTTCCTTGCGGGGTGTAAGTTTATCTTCGGACATAAGGACCTCACGGATTGAGATAATGGCGATTAAAGCCGAGATACAGCTGCTGCAACATCCGGGACGAACTGGAGCAGATGGCGCTGGTTTACCGGGGTGGTATCACCCAGGGCCTCAAACATCGCCTGGAAAACGGATTTCCAGCCCGGGCCGACCAGGATCAAAGGTTTGGGATGAATGGCGGCGACGATCATCAAGTTTCAGGTCAGGGCCACTTCAGTGAGCGTGCCCGGCCCACCGGCCAGGGCGATAGCTCCTTCACAGGCATGCACGAGTTCATCCAGCCTTTCGTTGAGGCTGGCAAATCGGCGTTCTTCCTGCACCCAGGCGTTGGGTTTTACCGGCCGCCATCTCTCGATCTCGTCGCAGGTGACGCCGATCACATGCGCCCCAGCCTCAGCCGCGCCTCGCGAAACGGCCTCCATGGTGCCGATGTAGCCACCCGTCAGGACGGTGTGCCCTGCCCGGCCCAGCAAACGGCCGAGTTCGTAGGCCTCCTGGTACCCCTCGGAACCGGGTTCGGGCTGCGAACCTCCGTAAACCGCGATGTTCATCATGACTCCCAATGCCGGTTCGTGTTGATCTTGAGCTTGGTCAAGATCGCCTGCTCAAGGTCGATATTGCAGACGGCGGCGAGCTGCAGCAGATATAAAGCCACGTCGGCCAATTCTGCCGCCAATTCCTCCCGATCCCCGCCTTCCGCCTGCCACTGGTAGTGTTCCAGGACTTCGGCGGCTTCCAGGGAAAGGGAGATCGCCAGGTTACGAGCCGTTTGCGGGCGCCGGCTCTCGGGCCCAAACCAGCCTTTGGCCTCCACAAAATCGTGCATTGCCTGGGTCAGCTCGGATAGCTCCATGGGTTCATCCTCCGCAGAGGGTCCTGATAACAAAAGCGGCTCTCCAGGTCTGGGAGCCGCCGGTTTGCAGCATTAACTGAACCTATCCAGACCAGGCAGGTTTGTCCAGGCGCGGGGAAGGGAGCGGGTTCAGTCTCATGCGTCGTATTATACCTGATTTGACCGGATTGAGAAAATACTTTTTGCACTATAATCGCGAGGAGGGAATGAAACATGCCCACCCATCGCTATGCCTGGCCCAAGGAAGCCCGCGCCCGCCTGGGACGTCTAAAAAAAGCACTCTCACCCGGGCGCTTGAGTCTGCTGCGGACGATCGCCGATCAGGCTGCTTCGATGGGCATGTCTCTTTATATCGTGGGCGGATTCGCGCGCGACCTGCTGCTCAACCGGCCAAGCCAGGATTTTGACCTGGTCGTCGAAGGGGATGCAGTCGCACTTGCCCATGCCCTGCAGAGCAAGTACGGTGGTCGGATTACCGTTCATGCTCGATTTAGAACCGCCAAATGGCATCTGACTAGTGCAGACCCAGAGGAAAGGAGCTCGAGCTCCTTCCTGGATTTGATCACTGCCCGCCGGGAAAGTTATGCCCAGCCCGGTGCGCTGCCCCGCGTTCAGATGGGAGGGATCGAGGATGATCTCTCACGCCGGGATTTTACGATCAACACTCTGGCCCTGCGCCTGGACCGGGACCATTTCGGGGAGCTGCTCGACAAGATGGGCGGCCTGGCTGATTTGAACCGGGGATGGATCCGGGTTCTCCATCCCGGCTCCTACCGGGACGACCCCACGCGCATCCTGCGGGCAGTCCGTTACGAACAGCGTTATGGATTTCACGTTTCAACCACCGACCGTGAGTCCATCGCCTCCGCCCGGCATCTCCTGGAAAAGCTGTCTGCCGATCGGATCCGGCATGAATTGAACTCGATCCTGGCCGAGCAAAACGCCTTGAAGATGCTGGACCGTCTGGAGGAATTTGGGGTATTAAAGGCCATTCACCCGGCGCTGCGATGGAACGCTGACATGCGTCGTGTTTTTAGGGTCAATCGGGATGAACCTCTGCCGGCGGCATGGGGATCCATACCGAACGGGACGCGCCTGCCGCGCGGCGTGGCCCTGGGCTATCTGATGTGGCTGATGCAACTGCCCCAAGATCAGATCCGGGTCCTGGATTCCCGGCTGCATTTCCCGGCTGGATTAAGGGAGTGCCTGCTGGAGGCCTCGGACCTGTGGAGGGAGCTCGCTGGCCTGCAAGGGGCAAAACCGAGCAGGATCTCTTCCCGGCTGGATGGAGTGCCGTTGCTGGCCGTGTATGCGGTCTTCCTGGCTGCCCACCCCCAGGAGAAGAAATTGCTGGATTCTTACGGAACGACCTGGCGATATATCAAACCCAGAACTACCGGAAATGACCTGCTGGCACGCGGCCTGGCAGCCGGCCCGGTCTATCAGACCATTCTTCACACCTTGCGCAGTGCCTGGCTCGATGGCAGGGTGGACACTCCGGAGGAAGAATCGGCTCTCCTGGACCGGTTGATCCAGCAGCTTGTTTGAGTGGATGTAGGGGAACAACGCTGGGGTACGAGGAACCCCAGCGGGTTAAAGATATAGCTCCTTGATGAAATACGGTGGAGTCAAGGGCTCCACTGGGTGATTGGAAGCTAGAAAAAGAAGGCCACCCCGACCAACCAGAGGATGGACATAAGAAACACGGCCCACTCCATAACGGCCACTGGCCAGACCCTCGGTCGGTCGGGCGCCCTCAATGGATCGAGACCATTCAACGGTTGATCAACCGGTTTCCGTCGTGCCAGCATCACCAGGAAGATGGCATAGGCGATAAACGCGGCCAGGCTCAGCAGGTTGAATGTTTTGGGGACCAGAACTTTCCCCTGCGGCTGCAGAAGAATCGCCAGGCCGAGGAGCAAGATCATCACCAGTCCCGAACGGAAATAGGTAATGGCTGCGGTAGTGTGAGCGGTCAGGTTATTCAAGGGGAAGAGGCCCACTGCTGCCACCCCCAAGGCCGCCAATACGCCCGCGGCGATCCCCAGCCAGGCCAGGAGGCTCCTGAAGGCAATCCCGAGACCGATGAGATAAGGCAGGATGACCAATCCGCCCAGGACGAGACCGAGATTGAAAGCCCGCGCCGAGCGTGAGACACCCCCTTCACCCAGCTCAGAGATGAAATGATTTAAGAAGGAATAACTTTCTGCCTGCCGGCCGTGGAAACGCAGGGAGGAATAGACGGTACCTACCAGGATGAAACCTGCCCCGGCGAAAGCGAATAAACGCAATATATGCACGGCGTTGATCCCTGGAATCTGTGGCCCTATTTTTTCTGCAAGGCGTTGATCAAGGCAGCGCCGTGGAGCCCGTGCCCGCGTGCCGCACGAGCGGCCTGATCCGTAAACCAGAGACGCATGCTGGCCTCGCCAGCCTGGTAAGTGATTCCGATATTGCCCAGGTGGCCTGCGGACAGGCTTTGAGCGGGGAGCCCTTCCAGAATGGCGAGGATCTGTTCCAGCAGTCTGCCGAGCTCGTCGGTGTCCTGCAAGCTTTTTACCTGAGCCGTTACCTGGAGGTCTGTTTCCATGGAGGCGAAAGAGACGACCTGGTTGGTGTTATTGTCGTAGCAGTTCTCCCCGTAGGCCACGGCGGAGGCGGTTACGCCCTTCAATCCAGAGTCGTCGATGCTCTTCTGGATCCGGGCAGAAAGGTCGGAAAGAGGCTGGGTCGCCCAGTTATAGAAGCAGGCCGGCCCGGAGGTGGCCGAGGGGGTGATGGTCGGCGTAAGCACCATCTGCGTTCCCTGGCCGCAAGCCGCCAGAAGAGCGATCAGAAAAAAGCAGAGAGAAGCATGGATTGGTTTCATACGGCCACCAGGCTTGATTCTATCCTCGCCTGCCAAAAAATGTATGAATGTTCTTGAGCCGAACGGGCCTGTCCTTCCTGAAAAAAAGGCCACTGCGCGGGTCTGCAGCGGCCGGAGGCAGGATCCGTCGGGTTACGGTTTCAGCAAGCTTGAAAAGGAACGGTCCGCTTCGACCTGACCCTCATGGGTCGCGATATACCAGGCCCGGATGATCTGCCCGTACATGCGCATCTTCCACAGAGCGCCTTTCCAGAATCCCCGTTCCGTGCGTAACTCGCTCGATGGATGCCAGACCCCATGGAGCTGGACGACTTTTTTCCGGTAGCCCTGCTGCTGGGCGCCGATGGTCAAGGCAACCTCAAATCCATAACCAGAAGCGGCTTGGCGTGAAATGTATTTCAGGATCTCGCTTCGCAGGCCGCGCTGGCCGGTCAGGAAGGGGGTCAAGCGGTGGGAGAGATCAGTGCTCAGGCGCCCTCCTGCGAATAATCCCAGGGTCATGTCCGCCCGGTGCTGGAGGATGGGATCCAGGAGGACCTGGACATGGTCCGGCTTCAGGTTCTTCAGGTCAGCATCCATGAGTACGAGGTAGGGAGCCGTCGTCGCCGCCCAGCCGGTGAAAACGGCCTGGCCTTTGCCCTTGTTTCCCAAGTGCTGAAGGACGCGAATGCGCCGGTCCCGGAGCGCAGCCCGGTGGAGGACCTCGGCGGTCCGATCGGTGGAACCATCGTCAACAAGGATCAGCTCATCCAGAAGAGCGGTTCGGCCGAGCACATCCAGAACGTCGCCGACATTCTTTTCTTCGTTGAACACCGGGACGATCGCGGCGGTCAGTGGTTTTCGCAACGGGGGGGCTGGTGCGGTGGTCATGGATGGGCCTGATCTCCTCAGCCCCATTTTAAACGATAAAGGGATGAATCGCAACGCAGGGAAGAACGGCTCGGATTGTTGATTTGCGCCGGTTATTGCCCCAACGCCATTCCTCGAATATAATTCCAGCACTTCAGGGAATTTTGAAAATGCGGAGTGAACATGGACCCAAAATTCACCGGTGCGCAGATCCGAAAGACATTCATCGATTTTTTCGTGGAGCGCGGACATACCTTCGTCCCATCGGCCTCGCTTGTGCCAGGGGGCGATTCGACCCTGCTTTTCACGAATGCAGGGATGGTCCAGTTCAAGGACGTCTTTCTAGGCACAGACAAGCGCCCTTACACGCGGGCCGTCGACTCCCAGAAGGTTCTGCGTGTGGCGGGCAAACACAACGATCTTGACGAAGTCGGCCGGGATGACAGCCATCACACATTTTTCGAAATGCTCGGTAACTGGTCGTTTGGTGATTACTATAAGAAAGAGGCCATCACCTGGGCCTGGCAGCTGCTGACCGAGGTTTGGGGCCTGCCGGCGGAAAAACTCTACGCAACCTGTTTTCAGGACGAACAAGGGGAGATCCCCACCGATGACGAAGCGGCTCAGGTCTGGAAGAAGCAGCCCGGCTTCGATCCTTCCCACGTGCTTTTCTTCGGTCGCAAGGAGAACTTCTGGGAAATGGCCGAGACCGGCCCCTGCGGCCCGTGTTCTGAGGTCCATATCGATCAAGGTGAGGAGTTTTGTGATCAGCAGGATGTACCCGGGCATGTCTGCGCTGTCAATGGCTCCTGTGCCCGTTTCTTGGAGTTATGGAACAACGTTTTCATTCAATACAACCGGCTGGATGCGCGCCACCTTGAACCGCTCCCGGCCAAGCATGTGGACACCGGGATGGGTTTTGAGCGGGTTGTTGCCGTGCTCCAGGGCGTGGATTCGGATTATAAGATCGATCTCTTCAAGGGTGCCTTGGAAGCCGTCCGGACGCTGACAGGCGACAACGAGAAGAAGATGTACACCCGCTTTACTCCTTACCGGGTGATCGCGGACCATGGCCGAGCGGCCGCTTTCCTGATTGCGGACGGGGTCGTTCCTGGAAATACCGGGCGTAACTATGTCTGCAGAATGATCATCCGACGTGCCGCCCGATTCGGGACGAAACTGGGCCTGCGGGAGCCTTTCCTGGCGAAGGTGGCGGAAGCCATCATTGCGGCCTATGGGGATTTCTATCCGGAACTGGTAACCCATCGACAGGCCATTTATGACAACCTGACTCGCGAAGAGACCCGCTTTGCACGCACCGTGGAATCGGGGACGGCCTACCTGCAGGGTATGCTGGACGACCTGCGTAAGAAAAAAAAGACGACTTTGGATGGAAGAAGAGCCTTCGACCTCTACGCCACCTACGGCCTGCCGTTCGAAATCACTCGAGATATTGCCCGGGAGCAGGACCTCGAAGTGGACGAGGCCGGGTTCCATGACGCCATGGAGGATCACCGTCAGGCTTCCGGAGGGGGGAAGGCGATGGGGGTGATGAGTGGAGAAGGCGCAGAATTCTTCAATGGACTGGCCAAGGAATTAAGATCCGCAGGAAAATTGGGCGAAGAAGGCGTCCACTATGATCCTTATGGAGACCTGGAAGTTGAGGGGGAGGTTTTGGCACTGGTGGCCGACGGCAGGGCATTGAACGTAGCTCAGGCCGGTGACAGCCTCGAAGTTCTTCTGCCTCGGACCGGTTTTTATATGGAATCAGGGGGACAGGTTTCGGACACCGGTACCATCCGGGGGCAGGATGGCAAATGGGAAATCGAGATCACCGACACGCGCAAGCCCGCGGCGGGGATGATCGTGCACATCGGAGAAGTGATCAGCGGGCAGCCGAAGGTCGGCGATCCGGCGGTCGCCGCGGTAGACCAGGCGCGCAGGCATGATATCATGCGGAATCATACCGCCACCCACCTGCTGCATGCGGCCCTGCGAGCGGTCCTTGGGGAACACGCCCGGCAGGCAGGTTCCCTGGTCGCACCGGACCGATTGCGGTTCGACTTCAACCATCCCGAGGCCATGACCTCGGAACAACTGGAGCTCGTGGAAAAGCATGTGAACGACGCGGTCGCGGCCGACCTGCCGGTCGCCCCGAAAACGAGATCCCGCCAGGAAGCGGTCAGCGAAGGAGCGATGGCCTTGTTCGGGGAAAAATACGGGGAGGTCGTCCGGACGATCACCATCGGGGATCCGGAACATCGCCATTCCTATGAGTTGTGCGGCGGCACCCATCTGGAGCGGACCTCCGATGTCGGGGCTTTTCTCATTGTCAGCGAAGGCTCGGCGGCCGCCGGGGTCCGCCGCATCGAAGCAGTGACCGGCCGAGGTGCCTACGACCTGATCGCCCGTCGTTTCAAGGCCTTGAAGCAGGCTGCCGGGATGCTCTCCAGCACCCCCGAGGCGGTGCCGGAGAAGGTGACCGCCTTGCAAGAAGAGCTCTCCGCAACGAAAAAGCAAATGAATTCCCTGCGGCAGGATTCGGCCCTGCAGGCCTTTGATCAACAACTGGCCCAAGTGGTGAAAGTCCATGGGGTGAACCTGCTCGCCCTGCAGGTTCCGGAAGCCGAGGCGGATACACTGCGAGGCCTGGCGGACCGTTTCCGTCAGGACCCGAAATATGGGAGCACGGTGGGGGTGTTTGGCTCGGTGATCGATGGTCGGCCGCTCGTGATTGCCGCGGTGGATGAAAGCCTGGTCAAGCGCGGTCTGCATGCCGGTGAACTGGTTAAATATGTGGCCAGCTTTCTGGGAGGATCAGGGGGCGGGAGACCTACCCTGGCCCAGGCCGGCGGTAAGGATGCCAGCAAGCTGCCGGAAGCGTTGGCGGCCGTTCAGAAATGGGTGGAGCAAAAACTCGAGCCGGAACGGTGATCCATCCGGACGCCTGCTCCCAGATTTTGATGACCCCAGGCGTTGTGGATCTCATCCCTCCCGGGTTTGAGTCTGACCAGTTGGTGAAAATCAGTTTTCGCTTCCAGGTCTTTGCGGCTTGGGGGTGCACGTGCTTCCAAGGCATGGAGCCTGCCAGGTAAATGCGGCGCTTGAGCGGTATTCTCCTGGTTGTCATTTCGGCGACAGCCTTTGGCAGCCTGGGCATCCTGGGCCGCTATGCCTATGCGGATGGCCTGGATACCATCACCTTGCTTTTCCTGCGCTTCTCGCTGGCCACCCTCTTGATGGCCGGCCTGCTTTTTTTAAGGCATGAAAGCCTGCCGCGTGGTTCCACTCTGATCCAATTGATTGGCATGGGCGCCCTTGGATATGTCGGCCAGTCCTATTGCTATTTAACGGCGGTCCGGTACGCCTCCCCCGGGCTGGTCGCCTTGCTGCTGTATCTTTATCCGGTTATTGTGGCCCTGCTCTCGATCCTCATCCTGCATGAAAGAATCACCGGGACCAAGATCCTGGCCCTGGGCTTGGCTCTGTTGGGATTGGCGCTCACGGTCGGCCCGGAAGGCGGCCAGTTGCCGGGCATCCTGCTGGCCCTATCGGCGGCGGGGATCTATTCCGTATACATCATGGTTGGCACGCGGGTGATGAAGCAGGTCAGCGCGATCCAGTCATCCACGGTGATCTTTGCCTCAGCGGGGGTGATGTTCGGCTTGCTAATGGCAGCCCAGGGTCCGCACCTACCGCGGAGCAGTGCCGGCTGGCTGGTGATTCTCCTGATTGTCCTGATCCCGACGCTCATAGCGGTGGTAACTTTCCTGGCAGGCCTGGCACGCATCGGTCCAACCAACGCGGCCATGCTTTCCACGCTGGAGCCGGTCGTAACCGTGCTGCTGGCGGCCTGGCTCCTGGGTGACCAGCTCAAAACGATCTCCCTCCTGGGCGGAGGGTTGATCCTGGTTGCGGTACTGCTCCTGGCAGGCCAGGAACTCCGCCGGGCAGAGAAGTCGGTTTAAGGCAGTTGCTTCACTTGAAATTCACCTGCCAAACCGTCGGCCGGCGATTCCCGGGTTGCCCTGACGTGGGGGTTTCTGTGTTGTCAAGGATTAATTATTCTCAATTCGATAATATTTGTTATAATAGCCGATGAGATCTGGTTGAGGGTTAGTGACCGCTATTCATTCCTTATCACTTTGGCGATGATCGTCTGTGGGCAATTGATGCGATAAATTAAGGCCTGGCCAAGCGCAGCCTGAAGGACTGCGTTCTGTTTAAAGGAGCGGGGTTACCAGCCAGCTCATCGAAACGTTGACAGCCGGGCAGAGATGGGTCGGATAAAAACCGAAATGCTCAATCGGAGAGCATTTTTACGATTGGCTCTCAAGAGAACACTCCTTTTTCCCGTTTCATTCGAAAGAATTATCTTCACCAGGAGGAACTATGTTGCGAAAGGGTTGGTTTTGTTTGGTTGTACTCGCCCTGTCTTCTTTGGCGTGCGGACTAGCTTCACAGCCTGTTCCGGCGGTTCCCCCTACACAGGAAATTCAGGTACCGTCGGCGACGCCGCTTCCGCAGGAGGTAGCTACCGTCGTTCCCACTTCAACAGAACTGTCCCAACCTACCCTCACGGAAACGCCTTTGCCCAGCGAAACCGCGCCAGCGCCCACGATCCCGCCGTTTCTGACCTCCATCCCTGGGATCGGAGCGACCTTGACGGCACTCGCTTCTACCCCCGGAGCAGAGAACACGTTCGTAGCCCAGCAGACCATGATGGCTGCCACCCAGGACGTTCAGTTAAAGGAGCTCGGTTCATTGTTGACCCAATGCCCAAACCCATCTGATCCCCCGTTGCAAAATTGGGTGGATATCCCAGTGATGCCGCAGGCGACCGCAGGGCAGGTAGTACAAACGTTGATCGGCTCCTACTATTGTTTCCGGGCTCCGGTGACGGTTGAGGAGATGGAATCGTTCTATCAAGAAAAGCTTCCACCCCCAAGTTGGTTGCTGGAAGCCGAGGCGAATGGATCGATGGAATTCATCGGCCTCGGTCAGGCCGGAGTCCAGCTCCTGTTTTTGATTTCCGGACCTGGAAATAAGAACGATCTGATCGTGGCGATCAATGTGACGAGCCCCATGAGTATACCGACCCCGAAGCCGTAAGGCGGCTTGGATATCTTCCACACAATAATAAGCGGGACCCGGCAACTTCTCCCTCCCTGCGTACGACCATTGCCGCTTCCAAAGGAATGCGGCGTGGCGAAAAGTCCAGTCTTATTTTAGCGGGCGTCCGCCCGCCATTGAAGATTAGGTTCGACCTCCATCCTGGAAGGGCTCCGAAGGGACAGAATCACCCCAGGATTGCCATCCGCCAGCGGGCTGCCTGGTCAATGTTCTCGTTCTCTCTAGGAAAGGGATTCCCTACCTACGTTATAATTAAGGGAGATGAAAAGCCAGGTCATCCAGCTGGACTCGCATGATGATGTCATCTCCATCCGTGACAAAATGTCGTGGGCGAAGACGCCCCGCGTCCTCCTGGTGTTTCCCCGACGCAGCCGGATCCTGACCCGATCCTTGGATTTGCGATTGATCCAGCGACACGCCGATGGGCTGGGAATCCAACTGGCTCTGGTCTCCCGCTCGGCAGAAATACGTCAAACGGCCCAGGAGTTGAAGATCCCGGTCTTCAGGAATTCAAGCATAGCCCAGCGCAGCACCTGGCCGGAACGGGAAAAAAGCAGCCCTGCGTTCCGGCTTGCGCCCTCACCGGATTTGCACCAGATGCGACGGGAAGCTTTCCCCGTTGAAAGCCGATGGAGGAATTTGCTTGCCCTGCGCCTGGGGCTGTTTTCCCTGGCTGTGCTGAGCGTTCTCGGGCTGCTCCTGCTCTTTGTCCCCTCGGCCACCATTGAGCTGAGACCGGCGACGCGCACCCAAAGCCTATCCCTGTCCATCCTGGCGAGCCCGGACATCAAGATGGTCAACCTGGCGGGAAACGTTCCAGCCCAGACCGCCCTGGTGGTGGTGGAGGCGACCAGGACCTTGCCAGCCACCGGATCCAAAGTAATTCCCGACCAGCCCGCCCAGGGCGAAGTTCGATTTAGCAACCTGACCACCTCCCTGGTAGGGATCCCGAGCGGAACGATCGTCCGGACCCAGGGGGATCCAGCGATCCGTTTTGCCACCGGCGAGGACGGTGTGCTGGAGGCGGGCGTCGGCAAAACGGTGGATATCCCTGTGCAGGCCATCGATACCGGTTCGGCCGGGAATCTGGCTGCAGGCCAATTAATCGCCATGGAAGGTGGGCTGGGCGCCAATGTATCCGTGAGCAACCCGGACCCGACCACCGGCGGAACGGATCGGGTGGTGGCGCTGGCGACCTCCGATGATCGCCAGCGACTGCATGACGCTCTGTTGCTGGCTTTGCAACAAACCGCAGTAGGACAATTCAGCGGGACTCACGACCCGGGTGATGTCCTCCTTCCGGATACTCTCAGCGTGGCCCAGATTCTGTCTGAAACCTACTTCCCGGCCGAAGGTCAACCAGGAGATGAGCTGACCCTGGACCTGCAGTTACAACTCCAGGAGCAGTATGTCAAGGGGAGTGATCTCCAGACTCTGGCATTAGCGGTTTTAAACTCCGCGCTTCCCGCCGGCCAGGTCCCGCTCTCCGGCTCTGTGAGTGTTCACCCCCAGGGTGCCCCGGTTACGGGTTCAGATGGGATCTCCCAGTGGGAGATCCAAGTCCAGCAGACCCTGCGGCCCGGAATTGACCCTCTGAGGGTAGGCCAGCTGGTCGAGGGTCTCAAGATCCCGGATGCGAGTCAAAAGTTATCTAAAATTTATCCTCTGGCTGGCCACCCCGTGATCCGGATGACCCCATCCTGGTGGCCTGTCCTGCCGTGGCTTCCATTTCGGATCCTCACGGAACTCAAGTAGATCGATATCGGCATATGCTTGTTCTGGCGGTTGACCCGGGTTCCAAGCGCATCGGTTTCGCCATCAGCGATCCGACGGGCCAGATCGCCCGTCCGCTCACGGTGGTCGCGCATGTCTCGCGGCCGCTCGATGCTGCGGTCGTCGTCGATCTGGCGGTTTCTCATCAGGCAGGTTTGATCCTCGTCGGTCAGTCCTTCGACGAACACGGCCTCCCCTCCTTCGAAGGCCGGCGGTCTGCGCGCCTTGCCGACGCTATCCGTGCACAGACGGATATCCCGGTGCTGCTCTGGGATGAAGCTTTTACAACCCAGGATGCCCGGACGACCCGGTTGATGCAGGGTGCTTCGCGAAAGAAACGCTCCGGCCATCTGGACGATCTGGCGGCGGCGGTCCTTCTGCAGACCTACCTCGACACCCATCCCCGTCCCCACGACCAGACGTGAGACGCCGCCGCTCCCGGGTTCCCACTTTTCTCGTGCTCACCGCCCTGGCGGCGATCGTTCTGATCGCGGTCGGCATCTACATCCCCGAGCAGGCAGATCAAGCCTTTGGAGTTTCGAGCCCCTCGCTCAACTCCTGGCAGCATTTTTATTATGGAGCAGAGTTGCTCTGGGGTTACGAAGAAATGACCACGCCGCGCGACCCCACCGGCGCCGTCCAGACCTTCAAGATCAACCTGGGGGAAACTGCCGCGTCCATTTCCACCCGGCTGGAACTGGCCGGATTGATCCGCAGCGCGCAAACCTTCCGCGCTGACCTGATCTGGACGGGCATGGACACTGCCATCCCGGCTGGGACGTATCAATTCAGCGCGGCGATGACCGGTCTTGAGATCGCTCAGCAGATTCGAGCCGCGGCGGGCGAGGTCGAGTTTGATATCCTGGCTGGATGGCGGATGGAAGAGATTGCCGCGGCCCTTCCGGCCTCGGGTCTCATGGCTACGGCGGATTCCTTCCTGGGTGCGGCTTCCCGGCCGGCCGACCCGCCAGACTTTCTGCCGCCAGGCTCGACCTGCGAGGGCTTTCTGATGCCAGGTGCGTATACCCTGCCGCGGTCGACCACCTCAGCCCAACTTGTCGCAATCGTCCTTAATCATTTTGGAGATGCCCTGACCCCTGACCTGCGCCACGGTTTTGCCAGCCAGGGATTAACCATTTACCAGGCGGTGATCCTGGCGTCAATCGTTCAAAGAGAGGCCGTGATCAGTTCAGAAATGCCTCTGATCGCCTCGGTGTTTTACAACCGCCTGGCGGCCAGTATGAAGCTGGAAAGTGATCCAACCGTTCAATTCAGCCTGGGTTTCAATGCCACCCAGGGGACCTGGTGGACCGATCCGCTCAGCCTGGACGATCTAAAAGTAAATTCCCCCTACAATACCTATCTCAACCCTGGGCTACCCCCGGGACCGATCTCTAACCCTGGTTTGGATGCACTCGAGGCCGTTGCCGATCCAGCCCACACCAGTTACCTTTACTTCCGCGCCCGCTGCGACGGATCCGGTTTGCATTCCTTCGCCGAGACCTTTGAACAGCATCTTCAAAACGCCTGTCCTTAGATCGCACTGGAGCGCTTGAAATGTGGAAGGCTCTCCAGAGACGGCCTTTTCTGGATCTAAGGGACTGGGACCGGTTTGCGCTGGAAGATGGAGAGGATCGTCGCGCCCACGCCCATCGAGATCACCGCAGGTGCAAAGAGGAACCAGCCCAGGTAGGGTGTCAGGCTGGCAAGCACCAGCAGCAGGCCGCCCCAGAGGTCAGCACGCGGGGAAGGTCCGGAAGGGGTCAGGCGCGCCCCGAGCAGGGATGCCAGGGCGACCAGGCCGTTCAGGATCAGGATGGCAAGGCTGAGGACAATTAAAAAGGCCAGGACTATCAGTACGCCCGACAGGACGGCAGCCCCTCCCGAGCCCTGATCGCGGACCAGCTGCGCTCCCCTCACGATCAGGAAAGCGATTGCTCCTGCGAAGAGAATATTGATCAATCCCAGCAAAAAGCATTTCCCGAGCGAGTTTTCGAGCAAGGCGCGGGCTTTTTCCGCCGGGGCGGGCAGAAGCAGGTGAATGGCATAGAGCATCGCGACCAAAGCCAGGCCGCTTGCTAGGACGACGACGATGATGAAGGCTTGCATAGATTCACTCCTTGAATAGATTCTGATGATCTGCGGAACCGGCGATTCTCTCTGACAGCAGTTCAAGGCCGGCGGAAGGAATCCCAAACTGCGAGGGCGGACTTGGGGGTGTGGTCGGCCCTGGTCAATCCGAGTGTGGCGAACATGCCGAGGGTAACGATATCGCCCGCTTGGCCTTGCAGGATGAGGAGGGGGGCAAAAGAGGCTACATTAAAGTCGTTGTACAGCAGATAGATCCAGAAGGCGAGTCGGGTGCCGATCTGGCTGTGAATCGCATTCAGATAATCCACCTGATCCTGCGGTGTGCCTTTGTCCACGCCGTTATCCTGGGAAGGATATCCTCCTTCGGCCACCGCCAGTGGTTTTGTGGTCCGCCCCAACAGGGGGGTGTAATAGTCGGCCGGGATTTGGGCCGCATGGGGAATGGCAATGAAGGGATAGCTGGATATGGCCCACAGGTCCAATTTAGGTTCAAATAATTCGATTTGTTCCCAGTCGGTCTGATATGGTTTGCGCCCCGCCGCGATGGCCGGGATCAGGTTGTTCAATTCTTCCCACTGGAAGGTCACGAAAACCTGGGTATCCGGGCTTTCGGATTTCACCAGGTCGTAGACGGAGCGGTACAGGCTCAGGAAATTGGGGAAATCATCCGGATGGGTATCCTGATAGGTATTGATTTCTGATGCCAATCCCAGATAGTGTGGGTGAAATTCACGCAGGATGCGCAGGGTGAAATTCGTATAGGCCGACCGCACCTGCGGGTTGCCGAAGCTTGCCTGCCATCCGGAAGGCAAATTGGCGAATTCCCGGCGGTTGAGGCCGTTGAGCGGATCGACCACGAAAATGACTTCCAGGCCGTTTTGATGGGCCAGCACGTAAGCATTATGGATGTCGGTGAGCGCCTGGGAGCTGGCATCCGCTCCTTGTTCAAAATCCTTCCAGGGGATGGCTTGCTGGATGAGGGCCACGTCGGCGTGCTGTCCCATTCCTTGATACGTAGCCATAACGCTCTGGGTGCTCATCTCCGCCGGACTGGGAAAGAAACCATACAGCGTCCGATTCAGCGCGAAGGGGGATTTTGAAAGGGTCGGAATGATCCCGGGTTGGGCGGATGCCCCGCAAGCCAGGGTGGCCAGGACGAGCAGGGCGAGGGCGATCCAGATGAATGATTTCACTTTCGGGCCTCCCTACGGTGGGCGAGCAGGGCTGTGTTTCCCAGGAACCCGAGCACGCTGACCGCCACACCGATCAGCAGCAGATTCGGGCCGCGAATGGGAAGGAGCATCCCCCCATTCAGAAATTGTTCAGCGCGTTCCAGACCGGTGGCCATGGAAAGGAACCTATCCATCAACCACGTCAGCCCCTGAATTGCCCCCGACCCGGTCAGCCAGGATAGGGGATTGGCAGGGAGGAGGAGGACCGGCCAACGCGGGATGAATCGATCGGTCAGGTCCTGGAAGCCGTAGGACCGATCGATGGCGGCGGCCAGAAGGACAACCAGGCCAACGGAGATCCCGGCCTGGGCAGCCAAAAGCAGACGAAACCCCCATCGGGATCGCCGCTCCGGCAGCCGCCTCAGGATGAGAGGGACCAGGTCGCGGGAAAGAGCTTCCTCCCGGTAGGTTTTCAAGGAAGAGGCGAGAGTGAGCAGTTGCTCCAGTCGTGCGGAACACGCCGGACACTCGTCCAGGTGGATCTCAACCCTGTAGAGTTCGTCTGTGCTCAGATCCTGGTCCAGATAACGATTGAGGAGGGAAGCGCTTAAGTGTTTCATGGCTGGATGGGGGGGAAATGAATATTGGGATGGTTGGGCGATAGCCAGTGGATAAAAATCGCCCAAGGGATGCTGATCAGGAAGGGGATCACGAAGGCAAGCAGAGCGTGACAGATCCTGGGGGTCCGGGCGCCGCGCTGCTCCGGCAGGGTGTAGGCGGGCAGATAGATCATCAACCCGTAAACGAAGATCCACAGGCCGAATTCACTCAGATGATTCCAGCCGAAGGTCAGCGATTCCGCCAGAAGACCATTCAGACCGAACAAGAGGAATACCCAGTAGGGACTGAAGGAATAGTGTTTCAGGATCCAGGCCCAGCCGAGAAACCATGGGATGAAGACGATCACACTGTGGTGTAGGATCACGTCCAGGTAATTTGCAGAGGCGGTGATGTAGGCCTGGCCGACTCTCACCCCGAAAAGAGGCGCCAGGTTGGTCATGCTGGTGGTGACGGCTTCCTCCAGCATGGCCAGCGCCGTGCAGAAGAGGACAAACTTCACGGCCCAGGGCAGCGGGATCCAAAAGATCCAGACCTTGATGCGATCCTTGAAAAGATACATCATCGCTCCCCCCAGAATGACCCAGGTGAGGATTAAACCGATCCCCATGCTGACCTCGGCGTGGACGATCCGATTCGCCCGGGTCAGGATATAGACCAGGGTGCTGGTCACGGTCAAGTACACCGCCAGAAGGACGAGCGAAAGGGTCTTGAGGGTCGGGATGGTTTTCATGGGCGAGGAAGGGAGCGCATGTGCTTAACCAATAACCTGCGTGCCCGAAATAAGTCTGATTTGACCTGGTTCAAAGGACAGCCGAGGGTTTGCGCCATTTCCGTGTAACTTAAGTCCTGAAAGTGGCGAAGTTCGATCGCCGCCCGGTAGCGAGGCGGAAGTCTGAGCAGCTCGGCGCGGATCTGGGCGGACCGATCCTGGGCCTCGATGCGAGCTTCCAAAGGGCTGACAGGATCCACCTCCATCGGCATTTGGTCGGGATCAAGGGGAAGATCCGCCATCCGCTCCAAATGGTTCAGGCAAAGGTTAAGGGTGATCTTTTTGAGCCAGGGTTCAAAAGGCCGATCCGAATCGAAAGTTTGCATAGCTCGGAAAGCCCGCAGGAAAGCCTCCTGGGTGACATCCTCCGCGTCCTGTTGATTCCCGAGCATCCGGTATGCCACATGAAATGCCGCCGTTTGATGATGGGTCACCAGGCTCCCGAAGGCGTCCTGGTCGCCGCGGATGGCGCGTCGGATCAGGTCAGACTCGTCCGTAATGGTTTCCTACATAAATATATACAGGGGCAGGAGCGCAATTGTTGCAGCCTGCCCGATGAGAAACGGCCGTCACTTCCTGGGACGGCCGTTTCATGGGTTCAAACGGAAGCTAGGGGAGCGTTGGGGGAGAAATCGGAGGGGGCATCATCTCGGACGAAGATCGATCCGATGGACATGCCCAGGCCCAGCAGACAATAGAAGATGCACGTCAGCAGGAGGCCATCCAACCAGGCCTGGAAGACCGCCCGCAGCAGGTCATGGCCGAGGGCGACCAGTCCCAGGGACAGACCGCTGGGAAAGATAGGGGCGAAGTCAACGGTCCAGATCCTTTCGAAGGAGGTCGATAGCACAAGGACCCCCAAGGAAGCCACCAGACCCATCACGCAAAGTGGGATTCCCCACCACCTCAGCCAGTTTTTGGGCGTGCGAATCGCGAGCAGGCTGATCAGCAAAAGGAATCCAAGAGGGAGATCCGGGCTGAGGCGCATGATCAGGCGGGCGTTGCGCACACTAGTCGCCAGGCTGTTTGCAGTTGGGTTGCCGGCAGTCGAACCCTGGGCTGGGTTGGAGGAGATGAGTACGACCTGGTCCGGGAGTTGGCCGGCTAGCTGCCTGAGAGCTGCCTGGATGACCGGCCCGGCCTCTTTCAGCGTGCTGTCCGGGGGCCGGCAAATACTGAATCCCTGTCCGCTGACGGCGTTCAAAATGAACTGGGCGATCTGTTGCAGGGTACACGCCGGTTGAGCGCGAATCAGGCTGAGAATGGCGTCCTGGCCCGCCGACCCGGTCAGCTGGTTTTTCAGCGGGTTCAGGTCAAGGCTGACCGTGTCCTGTTGGCCATTCAGATAGGCGAAAACCTGGTCGATAATCCCTTCGGTTTCGCTGCGCAGGAGATCCGGGGGTGCCAGGCTGGTCACGATCGCTTCCCAATTATCCACATTCAGGTTTTGCAAGAAAACAGGGAGACCGCCACCGGGTGGATTTCCGTCATTCCCGGCAGCAGGGGATTTCACGGCCAGGACCAGTTGTTCGGCGAGCACGCGCGGCAGGCGATAATAAACTTGCTGTTGAACCAGTGCATTCTTATAGATCGTCGCGCTTAACAGTCGACGGTCGATTGAGGTCAACACCAGAGACAGGGCGGCGCTCAGAACAAAGGCGATCGAAAAAAGGATGGCCGCCAATTTAGCGGACACAGACCAGAATTTTGTCATCTCGCGCTCCCGGAAGGCTTCGCTCCTGAAGACGACTGCATTCAGCCTGAGTTCTGCTGAATCAGTTCCAGATAGTCCTGGGTGACGGTTTTTTCAAGAGAACCACCCAGCAGAAGGGTGAGCTTGGTCGCCAGCAGGGCTTTCACTTCTGCGTCTTTACGGCTCCAGGTCCGGCTCTTGATCTCAAGGTAATATCCCAGGTCGGGCGAATCCACTTTGTCCAGGTTGACAAAGAATTCCTCGTCCTGGTAGCGGACCAGCCAGCGCCAGCGGTCTTTGTCGACCGGAATTGCGGAGGTGGGTTTGAAATACTCCTTGTAGAAACGCAGGCTGTTGGTTGCTGGAGCGAAGTACCGCACGCGCGACAGCAGCACGTCATGGCTGAATTTTTCTTCGCGCGCCGGTCCGATCAGGGTCAGACGGGAGCGCACGCCCAGGATTTGATCCTGTTCATCCACGCTTTCGTCTTCCCGGTAGCGGAGATGACCTTGCGCTGGGTCGGCGAATTTGAAGTAGGTATCGTGTTGGTGATAGTGTTTCTCCCGCACGATCGCGATCTCATTCCCTTTCAAGGCGACCCGCACCGGAGCCGGATCCGCCAATTTGATCTTGACCTGTACTTCGAAGGATTCCTCTTCCATCGATCCGCCCAGGGCGATCAATTTGGAGAAAACGGATTGTTCCCGTTCGATCAGGAAGATGTCGATGCGCCGGGCGTAATCCTGTGCAGCCTGAATCAGTTCCGTCTCGTTGAGGGTCTGTAATTCCCGGTTGACCATTAACCATTTTCCATTGACCATGACATCGGACACGTCGCTGGCCTTTCCCGCGTAGACCAGACGGGCATAGGCGTTTTCAGGATCGCGGCGGAAGTGGGGTGAATTATGCAGCCGGTTCGTCTCGATCAGGATCAAATCCGCCCGCTTCCCCGTTTCGAGGCTGCCGGTCAGATTACCGATATGCAGGGCGCGTGCCCCCATGCGAGTCGCCATGGTCAAAGCCGTGACGGCAGGGACGACCGTGGGATTGGCGCTGACACATTTCGCCACGAAAGCGGCCAAGCGGACCTCCTCGAACATATCCAGGTCATTGTTTGAAGCCGGGCCGTCCGTGCCAATGCCGACGTTCAGGCCGACGTCGAGCATCTTCTGCACCGGTGCGAATCCGGAGGCGAGCTTCAGGTTCGAAGAGGGGTTGTGGGATACGCCAGCCCCGGCATGCAGCAGGGTGCGCATCTCGCCCTCATCAATATGGACACAATGGGCAGCCAGAACCTTGGCTTCGAAAAGGCCCTGTTTCTTAACATACGGCACGACCGGCATGCCGTTCTCCCGGCGCATATTCTCGACCTCCAGAGCCGTCTCCGCGAGATGGGTGTGCAGGGGTACGTCGAACTCGGCGGCAAGTTTTGCGGTGCTTTGCAGGATTTCAGCCGTACAGGTGTACGGTGCATGCGGCGCGACCGACGGGACGATCAGGGGATGGCCTTTCCAGTGTTCGATAAAATCCCTGGCCGTGGCCAGCGAATCTTCATACGAGACCGCATCCGGCGAAGGGAATTTTAAGATCGTCTGCGAACAGACCGCCCTCAGGCCGGCGTCAGCGGTCGTCCTGGCCACCTCGGGTTCGAAGTAGTACATGTCGGCAAAGCAGGTCACACCGGTGCGGATGAGCTCGGCGCAGCCCAGCTGTGCTCCCAGGCGGACGAATTCCGGCGTGACGAATTCCCGCTCGACCGGCAGCATGTAACCTGACAGCCATACATCCAGGCGCAGGTCATCGGCCAGGCCACGCAGCAAGGTCATCGGAATATGGGTGTGCGCATTGACCAGGCCCGGCATCAGCACCTTTCCGCCGCAATCCACGACCCGTGCACCGGGATAGGCTTTGCGCACGGCGGAGTCCGTGTCCACCATCAGGATTGAATCCCCCAGGATGGCGACGGCGCCGGGTTCATACTGATGCAGTTGCTCATCCATGGTCAGGACGAGTGCATTCGCCAGGATCAGATCCGGTAAGACGGCCATTTTTGCTCTAACCTTTCTCGCCTGCCAAACAGGGCATGCGGGATCCGACGCGCGTGGATCGATTCTAATTTTTCCAATTTAATAAAACGTGCAGGGCGATCAGGTTCACATCGAAGTCGGTATCCGTGTGGTTCGTAAGTTCGATGTCCAGAGCCGGGATGCCCCGGGAGGCGGCCCAATCGACCATACCGCCGGTGTAGTCACAGCCGTTATTGATTGGAGGGTAGGGGTAGTGCGTCACGGCCGCGATCGCCGCGGCCAGCTCTTTTGAGTTCTCGGCCGGAGGCACACCGCCCGGGAAGATGCCCAAGGCCGCGGAGTGATAGTTGAGGATCGCGGTGAGCGGATGATCCTCGATAAAAGCCATCAAGGCCTTGGTTTCCGGTTCGGAGGCGGGGAAAGGGCCCCCGGTAACTTTCGTTGCCGTCCAGCAGCCCTCGCGCGGCCAGTCTTTCTGCCAGTTAATCGGCCAATTCCGGTTCAGGTCCACGCCATCGGCATTGGCCCGCCCATTCGGGCCATGCTGGAGGGCGACGCCATCCGGATTTAGGTCATGAAGAATATAAACCGTCGCATCCGCGGGAACGATTTCAGGATGGTCTTTGAGGTAGGCGATCAACTGGTCCGCCAGTTCTACGGTGTTGTATTCGTCTCCGCCGTGCATGCCCCCGATGACCATCTTTTCATTGGGTCCGGTCCCGAAGCGGTACACTTCCAGCGGGCGCCCCTGCACGGATTGGCCGATCACGATCGGCCCTTCACTGTAAGGGGGCGGGGTCAGGGAGGGTGTGGAGGAAAGGGAGGCGGTGGGCGTCAGGCTGGGGGTCAGGCTGGGGGTCAGGGTATCGGTCGAGGTTGGAGTGAAAGTGGCGCTCGGGGTCGGGGTTAATGTCGTGGTGGGCGTCATCGAGGCAGTGGGGGTTGGACTGGCAAAAAATGCTCGCACGGGGTATTTGGAATTCAGCCAGGCAGCCCCCACCACCAGGGCGCAGGCGAGGTTGATCGCCCAAAAGATTCCCACAAACCTGGTAAGGGAGCGATTCGAAGAGGAACGGGTGCGTGGAGCGGCCATCGATCAACCTTTGGTTTGCACACGGCGGCGGAGCCAATCCAGGGCCATGTTCACGGCCCAGCGCGGCGCGCTGGCCGGGTGTCCGCCGTAGTTCAGGTGTTGAACTTCCTGCTGGAGAGGCGTCTGCAGGACCAGGTGGATCTCCTGTCCTTCCCCGCCCGTTGAAAGGGCAACCCCCAGAGCCACCGAAGCCCCCACCTCCTGGCGTAAGGCTTCGGCCATTTCACCCAATGCTTCAGGGGCCACCTGGAGGTTTCTGCCTCCGCGGTAGGCAGGATCTCCAGTCTGAGAAATGCGGCTCAACAGCCTTCCTTCCAAACCGCTTTCCAGGCAGGCCAGGGTCCAGCCTCGCTGCGTAAGCTCCCGGAGAGTGACCCCTTCCAGGGTGTCGTCATCGGTCCCAAAGATGGCCTCCTGCAGACGGGAACGGACCTTTTGTTCTACCTCGGCGATCATCCGGTCGGCTTCGGATTCGGTTCCGGCCTTCCCGGCGATGCGAATATCGACAATACCCGAGTGGGCGGTGAGGCCCACGGTGGGGTTGGCCAGGGTTTCCAGGTCGGCGACCTGCTCATCGATCATGCCTTCCCCGATCCCGCTGGTATGCAGAGTACGGACCTTGATGATTTCGTGTAAATCGTAGTGTTCCTGCAAATAGGGGATCACCGATTGGGTCAGGAGGGTCTCCATCTCGCGCGGCACACCGGGCAGGGAGATCACCAGGGCGCGGCCCACCGCGGTCATGAACGCGGGTGCCGTGCCCACGGGATTCTCGATGGCGATTGCGCCTTTTGGAAGATAGGCCTGACGTTTTTGATTTTCCCCTGGAACCCGCCCGTAGCGGGAGATTCTTCTCGCCGTCTGTTCCCACAGTTCCTGGTGGTATTCCAGGTCGACCCCGGCTGCAATGGCCGCCGCTTGCCGTGTGGGATCGTCCACCGTAGGACCCAGACCGCCTGTCGTGATCACGATCTCCACCCGCGCTGACGCCTCGCGAATGGCCGCGGCGATCCGCTCGACATTGTCACCGACCGTCTGGGTCCTGAACAGATTCACACCCAGGCCGCGCAGGCTGCGGGCAATGGTGCGGGTATTGGTATCGGTGGTTTCACCGAGCAAAAGTTCGGTGCCGATGGTGATGATCTCAGCGGAAGGCATGGTCTCGGATGGGGCTTAAGGTTTTGATAATATTGTATCAGGTTTGGACAGGGACGACCGTTTGTTGCGTCTTCCACGGCGATCTGCTTGGCCGGGTCCGGAATCCGGACCGGCAAGGTAGTTGCCCGCTCTGCCTCGAACGCCAGCCGGGATGGTCTAGGGGTAGATCTGTCCCGGGTAGCCCCCTGGGTACCAGGAAAGCGGATCACGGCTGTCGATCCGATAGATCGCGGCCGGGATCGTGGAGCATCCCCCAGAACTTGCGCAGGCGATAACCCCGAAAAGGCTCGGATACCCCCCGGGAGTCTGGAGTGCTTTTTGGAGAGCGGTTCGCGGGATGGACAAACCACCCGCACTGGTTCGAACCGCCGCGGTTCGTATGGCGTGGAGGACCAACTGAGCGATCATGTACGCATAGAGGTCAGAGACGGCAATTGGTTTTTCCCCGAAGGCGGTTTCGTATCGTTGTTCAAAACCGGGATAAGGACCGCCGAAAACGGACTGGTCGGGGCCGATCACATCCATCCCTTGAGCAGCCGGACCCGCGTTTTGGAGAAATTCTGTGCCGATGAGGTTCCCCCAGCCGATGATCTTCATGGTTTCCAATCCGGATGTGGCCCGGACCTGCGCCGTGAACAGCCCGGCCTGGGTGGGCGGCAAATGGACGAACAGCACATCGGGTGGGTTCTGCTTCAGGTCCGTCAGCTGACTTTGAAATTCGAGGCTACCCGGTGGAATTTGGAGGATGCGGGCGCTGCCGCCCAGACGGGTAAATGCTTGCTGTAAAAGATCATCCGCTTGCAGGGACTCGGGTGCATCACCGACGATGACGGCGTGCCTGGCGCCCAATTGCCGGATTGCGAAGCCAGCGGAAAGGTCGGTTTCCGGTGTGGAGAAAACCGGGGGCACTTCCAAGCCAGATCCCCACCTCATCCCGGAGGGGGAAATTGCTAGAACGCCTGCTTCGGTGAGGATCTTCCCGGCCGCGGACATTTCCACCGTGCAGGTCGGTCCAATAACCGCCAGCAGCTGGCTGTTCATAATCAGGTTGGTCGCCGCGCTGCGCACCCCCGCATCCGTGCAGTCCGTTTCCTGGGTGAGGAGATAGATATGACGCCCGAGGAGAGTCCCCTGATCCATGATCGCCAACTGCACACCACGCTGGGCGTCGATCCCGATCGAGGAATAATCGCCTGAGGTCGCCACGAGGCTGCCGATCACGAAGTCCTCGCTGCTGCCGATTTCCACGCAGCCGAGGGCATCGGTACAGGGGGTCGGATGGGGAAACGCTGTGCAGGCGGCCAGCAGGAGGCAGATGATCAAAACGCGAGCAAGTCGGAACGCCCCCGCTTTCATCGATACTTTCTCATGGGTGGTTGAATGGGAAGCCTGAACGAATGACAGGAGGTCTGGATTAAACACCCCGGCGAACCGCGTGCTAAATCGCCGGATTCGTGGACGGAGGAGTACGACAATATTAACCGCGAATAAATTCCACCTTGTCACCGATCTGGTACTCGCTCAACCGGGCCGGTGGGATTTCGAGGATGAACCGGGCGGGTGAACGTGGCACGTAGATCGGATGCCAGGCGCGGGCCAGGACCAGGTCCACAACCAGGTTCTCCGAATTGATCCAGATCACGGCCAGATCCATAAAGACGAAAAACATGTGGATGGCACTATCCACCCGGCTATCGCGCCCCTCGACCAACATCAACCCTTCCTCCGGTGCCAGCCGGGAGCGGAACATCAGGCCCCGCAAGCGGCAAAAGAAACTGTCACAATAAACCGCTTTTTGAGCGGTGGGGAGGGGATGACTTTTATTTTCGATCAGGAGGTTGTCCATTTGGAGAACAAATGGGGCGTATTGCTCGCCCCATTCCGCTCAAATATGCTCAGGCGGTTTTTTTCCGGCTGAGTACATTATCGACACTGTTTAACAATTCCTGTGGACTGAATGGTTTGGCGATATAGTCGTCCACTTTTGCGATATGGAGACCGAGGACCTTGTCAATGCTTTGGGCTTTGGCCGTGACGACGATGACCGGGATATCGCGGGTGGTCTCATCGGCTTTCATTTGCTGATAAACTTCCCAGCCATCCATATCCGGCATCATCAGATCGAGCAGGACAAGATCGGGTTTGTTCTTTCGGACTGCATCCAACCCTTCTTTCCCGCCATTTGCCCCGTTTACCTCGAATCCCTTTCGGTTGAGGATCAGGCGGATGAGATCGATCATCTCCGGCTCGTCCTCGATGCAAAGAATTTGCTGCGAATCATTCTTGCTCATGATAGGTCACCTGAATGGATTAAGTGTACCACAAAAGCCAGAGGGCTTAACCAGCCTGCTACGGCGGTTTCCCCCGATCCCATGCTGGGTGAGTTTTGATTGCTCAGGCAAACCCCGAATTCCTCCCCGCGGTGAAGAAACCCGCAGGATCCAACGGAAACCCAAAACGGCGGAGGCTTCTCCAGCTGGATCATGAAGAATATATTAGAAGTTTGTATAAAATATCCCCCGAATCTGGTATAGAGGTGCATAGATTGGTATAATCAGTCGGCTAGGACAGGAGGTCCAGGTGAATTCGAGGAACCAATCCTATATTATTTACTTCCTGCTATTCGTTGCGATTGTGGCGATGGTCTACTTTAATATTAAACAGGCGCCGGCCACTCAGGGACCCTTGACCATCAGCCAGGTTGCCCAGGAAGTCCAGGCGGGTAAGGTCGCACGGATTGTAGTCAATACGGACAGCAGTTTATCGATAATTTCCTCCGGTGGGCAAAACCAGATCGAGCAGACATCGCACAAAGAGCCGGAATCGACCCTGGTAGACCAGTTGATCGCACTGGGTGTGACCCCCGAAATGCTTGCCAAGGTCGCGATCGAGGCGAACCCTCCCAGCCCCTGGGCAGGTGTGTGGAACCTGGCCACGATCTTTCTGCCCGTTCTCCTGATCGGCGGCTTGTTCTGGTTTTTATTCCGCCAGGCCCAGGGCAGTAACAATGCAGCCATGTCGTTTGGGAAGAGCCGCGCCCGCATGTTCAGCGGTGAGCATCCAACGGTCACCTTCGATGATGTCGCCGGGGTGGACGAAGCCAAGGAAGAACTCAAGGAAGTGGTCGAATTTCTCCGCGAGCCCCAGAAGTTCATCCAGCTGGGGGCGCGCATCCCGAAGGGTGTCCTGCTGGTCGGTCCACCTGGAACCGGAAAAACCCTGCTGGCCAAGGCTGTTTCCGGCGAGGCAGGCGTGCCGTTCTTTTCGATTTCTGGTTCGGAGTTCGTTGAAATGTTCGTGGGCGTGGGTGCCAGCCGCGTGCGTGATCTGTTCGACCAGGCCAAACGCCATTCCCCCTGCATTGTTTTTGTCGACGAAATCGATGCCGTCGGCCGCCAGCGTGGTGCAGGCCTGGGTGGCTCTCACGATGAACGGGAACAGACCCTGAATCAGATGCTTGTTGAAATGGATGGATTTGACACGGACACGAATGTCATTGTCGTGGCGGCGACCAACCGACCGGATATCCTCGATCCGGCCTTGCTCCGCCCCGGACGCTTCGATCGTCGCGTGACCCTGGACCGCCCGGATATGCGCGGACGGGAGGCGATTCTCAAAGTTCATGCCAAGGGTAAACCCCTTGAACCCGTGGTGGATTTAGGCGGTATTGCCCGAGGAACCCCGGGATTCGTCGGCGCTGATCTGGAGAATACGATCAACGAAGCGGCGCTCCTGGCCGCCCGCCGGAATAAGAAAGCCATCGGCCAGCCTGAACTGGAAGAAGCAATCGAGCGGGTGATCATGGGCCCTGAGCGCAAAAGCCGCCTGATCAGCGAAGATGAAAAACGGATCATCGCCTACCACGAAGCCGGCCATGCGGTCGTGATGAATGCGATCCCTGAAGCCGATCCGGTGCAAAAGATCAGCATCGTCGGCCGAGGCCAGGCAGGCGGCATGACCTGGTACCGGCCCGAGGACGATCGCATCCTGACCTCGCGCAGGAAAATGGTCGCGGAACTTGCCGGTGCTTTGGGTGGTCGGGCTGCCGAAGAGATCGTTTTCGACGACATCACTTCCGGCGCTTCCTCAGACCTGGAGAACGTTTCCCGCATTGCTCGGGCGATGGTCACCCGCATGGGCATGAGCACCGAACTGGGTCCCCTGGTTTACGGCCAGAAGGAAGAACTGATCTTCCTGGGCCGGGAGATTTCCGAACAAAGGGATTATTCGGAAGCGGTCGCGGAACAGATCGATCAGGAGGTGCGCAGGCTGGTTGACGAGGCCCACGAGCAGGCCTCCAAGATTTTAAAGAAATATCGGGAAAAACTGGATATCGTTGCCAAACGCCTGCTGGAGGTCGAGACCCTGACCCGGGAGGAATTTGAGGCGCTCTTCCCGCCTCCCTTCCCGAAAAAGAGCGGCACTCCTCAACCCTCCATCTAAAAGGCAAATCCGGCGGACGATCGGGCGCGAGAAGATACGCGCCCGTGGTGAATTCGTCCGCCATTTTTAATTTCCGACTGGAACCCCCGCCTTAGGGCGGGGAGACTCTTTAAGGGCGTTGATCCTTCCCGGCTAGATGCTCTCTGACCAATTCGCGCCGCAGGACCTTGCCTACGGCAGTTTTAGGCAGTTCAGTGCGAAATTCTATTTGGGTGGGTATTTTGTAGGGCGCCAATGTTTCCTTGCACCAGGCCTGGATCTCAGCTACCTCGAGATGTTCCCCGGGTTTGATGACGATCCAGGCTTTCACTACCTCCCCCCGGTATGAATCCGGGATTCCAGCTGCGGCGACCTCCAGGATTTTTGGATGGGAGGCAATCGCCTCCTCAACTTCGCGCGGCCAGACCTGATACCCGCTGGACTTGATCAGCTCCTTTTTTCGATCCACTAGATAAAAATAGCCATCCCGATCCATGCGGGCAATGTCCCCCGTGAACAGCCAGGGTCCGCTGCCGTCCGGCAGTGTCCGCAGGGTGTTGACAGTCTCTTCGGGCATATCGTGATAGGCTTGCATCACCTGCGGGCTTTGAATGACCAGTTCCCCGATTTCGCCCACCGGAATCACCGTTACTCCATCCTCCAGGCTGATAATCCTGGCATCGACATCCGGGAACGGCAGGCCGATCGAGCCCGTGCGGTTCTCGCCGAGGATCGGGTTGCAGTGGGTGGCGGTCGGTGCCTCTGAAAGACCATACCCTTCACGCAGCCTGCCTCCAGTCAGGGCCTCAAACCGATCCTTCGTTTCCTGCATCAAGGGGGCAGATCCAGAAATACACGCCTTGATGGAGCTCAGGTCGTATTTCCCGGCGATGACATCCAGGTGATTGTTGATCCCATTGTAGAGGGTCGGGACGCCGGGGAAGACGGTAGGACGATAGACCCGAATGGCCTCGAGCAGATCTTTGAGATCGCGCGCATTGGGGATGAGCACCATGCTGTCCCCGGCGGCGACCGCAAAGAGCATCCCAAACACCATCCCATAGACATGGAACACGGGGATCGCCATTAAAACGATCTCCTCCCCCTCGATCAGATTATCCAGCCAGGCCTTGGTCTGCAGCATATTGGTGACGATGTTGCGATGCAAGGCGATCGCACCTTTGGGAATCCCCGTGGTCCCGCCGGTGTACTGGAAGAGGGCGGCATCATCGGGGCCGATCCTTGTGGATGGACGCCCTTCCGGTTTGTATTCAGCCAGGAAGTCCTGGAACCAGATATCCCCGCTTTGCAGCGTTCGAATTGGGGTCTTCAGCTGAGTTCCTCCCGGTGCGGATACGCTGCGTGGGAAGGGAGGAAAAGTATCCCCGAAAGCAGTGATGATCATGGTTCTGATATTCGTTTTTGGCTGGGCAATTTTCAAGCGCTCGTAAAGTTCGTTCCAGCCGAACAGCACTTCCACTCCGGCATCGTTCACCTGGTGTTGGATTTCGGGTGGTGTGAACAGTGGGTTGATCGCCACGACCACTGCGCCGACTTTCAAGATGCCGAAGAAAGCTATGACGAACTGGGGCATGTTCGGCATGAACAAACCGACCCGATCTCCCTTGTGGATCCCCAGCGCAGCCAGTCCAGCTGCAATCCGGTCCGACAACAAGTTCATCTCGCGGAAGGTGACCACCGACCCCTTAAAGAGGGTGCACGGTTTTTCGGGATAGGTCCGGGCTGATTCCTCCAGGTAATGAAATATCGGCACTGCCGGGTACTGGAGGTTCCTTGGAACCCCCTCATCGTAGTGCTGGTACCAGGGACGCATCTGCATAGGTTCTCCTGAGGAGGATAGCGGGGCTGGCTGAAACGTAGGCGCTGGTCAGGTTGCTGCCCCAGAGCCGTCCCCATGAAGGGTGGCGTGCAGAAAGGCTTCGATTTCCGCCAGGGAAGTCCGGCCGATGTCGAACCAACGAATCGCGGGATCATCGGCCTTGAACCAGTTGGCCTGCCGGCGCACGAAAACACGTGTGGCGTGGCGGATGCGCGCCCGGGCCTCTTCGACTTCCAGCCTGCCGGCGATCACCTCGCAGCATTCCCGGTATCCGATGGCTGAAAGGCTTGGCAGGCTGGGTGCATATCCTTTTACCAGGAGGCACTGCACTTCCTCCAGGAACCCGTCATCGAACATGGCAGTCAGGCGCGCATCGATTCGGGCATACAGTTCCGGTCTTGGGCGCGTCAGTCCGACCAGAATGCTCCGGTAAGGGGAGCTGGACTGAATACGCTGGTCGGAAAAACGCTTCCCGGTAGTCAGGATGACCTCCAGGGCTCGCACGGAGCGCCGGATGTTATGCGGGTCGATCGACAGGGCTGCGGTGGGGTCGAGGCCGGCGAGCTTTGCGTGTAGCCATTGATACCCATGCTCTCTGGCCGATCGCTCAAGTTCTTCACGAAGTTTGAGGTTGGGTGCGACGGGCGGGGGTGTCCACCCTTGGATGACCGCCCGGATGTATTGTCCGGTTCCTCCCACCAGGAATGGCAGCCGACCGCGAGCGTGGATTTCAAGAATGGCCTTGGCGGCGGCATTTTGAAATTCCGCCAGGCTTAAGGGGTGATCCGGTTCAGCGATATCGATCAAATGGTGGGGGACCCTTTTGCGCTCCAGGGCCGTCGGTTTGGCCGTGCCGATGTCCATCCCGCGGTAGAAAAGGCGGGAGTCGGCGGAGACGATCTCCCCGTTCAGGCGTTCTGCGAGCGAAATGGAGGTTTCCGTTTTCCCGACCCCCGTCGGGCCGACCATGACGATCAGGGAGATCGGAGCAAAAGTTGGGCTTACCTGGCCGGAGGCGCGCGTTCCCGCTTTGGGGAAGGCAGGTTGCAGAGGTTGGGTTTTTCTGCTCATGGTTGGAGCTTCCCGAGGCGGCTCCGCAGGCGCGCGCCCACGCTGCGGCGGGGCGGGCCAGATTTGTAGATCAACCTTTCATAGATGGCGAGCATCATTTGGCTGGTCCGGTGAATATCATATTTTTCTGCAGAAAGACGTGCGGCTTTCCCGAGTTCGATCCGCAACCGCTGATCCAAGCAAAGCTGCGTCATTCTCGCCGTAAAAGCCGCCGGATCCTGCCGGGTGAGGAAACCGGTTTTCTCGTTTTCGACCGTATCGCCGACTCCGACGGATTGAATTCCCAATACCGGAAGGCCGGCCGATAATGCCTCGATAACCGAAAGAGGATGGACCTCGGTTACCGAGGCGCTGACGAAGACGTCGCACAGGGCAAGGTATTTCGGCAGGGCTTCGTGATCCACGGCGCCTAAAAAATGGACGCGTTCATTCTGGTTCAGCTGGAGGACCAGGTTGCGGAGCGACTCCTCTTCCGGTCCGGTGCCGATGATCAGCAGCTGGATCCGGTCGAGGGCGTCGGCGACGCCGCTGAAGGCTTGGATCAAAAATTGGACGTTCTTCTCGGGCGCCAGCCGCCCAACATAGACCCATAAAACGTCCTGTTTTTGGAAACCCATTTCAAGGCGCAGGCAGGCATCCGCATCCTGCAGAGGGTGGAACCTTTGCAGATCGACCCCGTTCGGCACAACTTCGATAGGACACTTCACCCCGAGACGGCCCAGGACTTGAGCCATCCCTGCCGAGGGGGAAATCACCGCATCCACCGCTTCACAAAAAGGGGGGAGGTAGGACTGCAAGAATGTCTCGCTGAGTTCTTCTGGCAGCCTCGGCAGGTAAGCTTGGGCGTAGAGGTCGTAGCGAGTGTGATTGGTGAATACGATCGGAATGCCCAGCGGGCGGCAGTATGCCAGGGCCAGCCTTCCGCTTAGAAAAGGGTGGTGAACATGCACCAGGTCCATGGTTTGGAGCAGGCTCTTCCCAGCCCGGCTGTACCGGAAATTGAGGTAGTAACCGGTGTCGACCAGCGGCAGGCCGGGGGAGCGCAGGACATGATCTTCGGTGTCGGCATAACCCAAGTCACCAAAAGTAAAAACGAATACCTCATGCCCGGCCTGCTCAAGGAAGCGTTTGTAAAGGGCAATGTAGTTGGTAATTCCACTGACATGCGGTTTGTAGACATCCGCCATCATGCCGATACGCATGTACCACCTCACGCTTCTATCCTAAGACAAGCAGGAGGGCCTGTCAAGTAGGGTATAATTGAATTGTTCAATATGGAACATTTGGTGTTCGAACCCTTCTGGGTAATCTAACACGAAGGCAGGTTATGGCTCGCGTCTCCCTCTTGTTGCCTCCGGATTATTGGAAAAACCTTTCCCCGAGCAAGACCGATCTGGAGTTCGTCAGCAACTACCTCTTTGAAAAAGAGACCCCCCTTACCGAGCAAGAACTGATCCCGGTTCTGATCGAGGAGCGGATCCGTGCCGAGCGAGAAACGTTGCTCGCTCAGCAGCAGGCAGATGCCAAAGGCTATCTGCCCAAGGAGCGCTATCACGCCGGGGAGACCCTGGTATTTCCGGCGTTGAACTGGGAAAAAGGCAAAGTCGTCAGCATGCGCCCCGGGGTGAATCCCGCCCTGGGAGATTTTGAAGTCATCCTCGTGGAGTTCGATAACGGGACCCAGCGCCAGTTCGCCGGCGGCTTGCCGGTGCACCCGCTGAATGAACCGCTGGAGATTTCCCTGGATGATCAAATGCTGAACCCGACGAATGTGATCAAGACATTCGGCCATGAACTTGAGGCCAAGCTCACCGAAGCCTTGAAGTCCGACGAAGACCTGGTGCAGATCGCCGGACGTTGGTTTCCCCGCGCTCTGCTGGTGGATGTCAACGTCGGTCACTTGAATCTTTCGGAGGCGGTTCTTGAAGAGGCGAGTGGGAAGCCCCTGCCCACCTCGGCATTGATCGAACAGGTCGAACTGCCCGCCCACGTCAATCCCAAGCTGGTCGAGTTCTCGATGAATTATTCCCTTCAGGAGGACGGGCGTTTTGATGAGGTGGGGCCCGCGGGTGAGGTTCTGTGGTGTCTCAAGCGCCTGGAGCCGGAGGCGGTCCGGGAGGTGCCCGGGCCTCTGCGCTATCAGCCGATCGAATATGATCGCTCCAGTCTGAGCAGCGAGATGCTGGCGCTGGAGAACGAGGTGGATGATGAGCTCGGTGAAAGCCGCGCCCCGCTGGAAGAGGGCGAGGAAGTTCAGGTCAGTTTGACCTATCCACACTGGCGCGCCGGGACCCTGCCCCTTTCCCCCCGGGTGCGCGGCCTGCTGCCCACGGCCTATGAATCACCGCGCATCCGTTTTACCCTCGTGGATGCACTCTCGAATGCCGAAATGCCGGCCTGGGTGGAACGGCAGCACCGCTATGTGTTCGGTTTGAACGATTTCTATAAAAAATACGGTTTGAACCCGGGCAGCCTGATCACCGTCCGCAGAGGAAAGAAGCCCGGCCAGACGATCCTGGAGGCAAAAATTCACCGTCCGAGCCGCGATTGGGTCAGGACGGTTCTCACCGGCAGCGACGGTGGGATCGTCTTTGCCATGCTGAAACAGAACATCACCTCCGCATTCAATGAGCGCATGGTCATTGCGGTCCCGGATGTCCAGGGCGTCGACGAAGCCTGCCAGCAGATCACCAGGCAGCACCTGTCATTTGATCAACTGGTGATGATGGTCATGCAGGAGCTGGTGAAATTGAACGTCCAGGGAAACGTCCATGCCCAGGAACTTTATTCGGCGATCAATGTGGTCCGCCGTTGTCCACCGGCCCCGCTGATGGCCTATATCGCCAGTCAGCCGGCTTACAAGCATGTAGGAGACCTGCATTATCGGATGGCGGAGAGCGAGTCTGCGTATGAGTGAGGTCAGGAAGTTCAGCCTGATCAAGCCGACGATCCAGACGCCTTTCCACATCGACTTCGATTGGTGGCGGGCCAATGATACCAATTGGCATGTGGCTCTGGAGAGTCTGCTCTGCCCTGAGCACCGGGAGGCTTACGCCAAGCTTTCCGAAGGCGTCATGATCGACTGGGTGGACCCTGAAACAGCCGAGGTGCTGCAGATGGATGGATTGCAGCATATCCTGATCAACCACTGCGCCCATCAGGAGGGCTTCCTCGACGAGCACACCGCCCTGGTGGATGCGGTTTTCCGCATCCTGCTTGCCAACAGCAATACCCCCATGTCCGCACAGGATTTTGCCTCCCGTCTCAACCGGCCGGCGGATACGATCCTGCGTACGATTGCAGGTCCGAGGGTCTATCGAGGCCTGAGACCCTTTGTAGGCTGATTGATGCCCCTGTAGCTCAAGCGGAGAGAGCAGGTGCCTTCTAAGCACAAGGTTGTGGGTTCGAGTCCCGCCAGGGGCGCTCCATTTTTATGGGTTCCAAGGAGAAAATAATGACAACTGCGGCTTATAGGCCGGTCCTCGGGGAAAAACCCAATTATCCGGAAGTCCTGGACAATGCCAGGGCGGCCCTGTTTGAATAAGGAGCGGGGAAATGGCACCCCTCATCTGGAAACCCGAATCTTCCGGTGAACGAGCCTCCACAGCCTTACAGGCGCTCGGCTGGCAGGTGAATGTCCGCTCCTATTCCTGGAGCCCGCCAGCGGATGTCTATGAAACCTCCGCCAGTTTTGTGGTGCGCCTGGAAGTGGCCGGGATGCGCGAGTCGGATTTTTCGATCAATGTCGATAAGAATTTCCTGGTGGTCAGCGGGGTGCGCGTCGACTCCGCCGAGCACCGGGCATATCACCAAATGGAAATCCGATATGGCGAGTTCAATACGGCGATCGAACTGCCTCCCGGTGTGAACACGAACCAGGCCGGGGCGGAATACGAGGATGGTTTCTTGACCATTCTGTTCCCCAAGATCAAGCCCGACGACATCAACATTCGAGGCTAGTCACAAGCATATGTCTGCCAGGCGCTGGAATTCTCCCTCACTGGGCATCTTCGACTGGATGGAAGATGCAGACCTTTCGATCGAGGATCTGCTTCTGCCCTCGATTTTTACAAAACTTCAGAAGAAGGAAGAACCCCAGAAGGTGGAGACCCACAGCGCACCGGTTGAAGGGGAGACGGTTAAATATCCGGACGAGCTGCCCATCCTGCCGCTGCGCGGGGTCGTGGTTTATCCGGCGACTGCGGTCCCGCTGACCATCGGCCAGCCGCGTTCCATCCAGCTGGTGGACGAGGTGGCGGCGACGACGGACAAGCTGGTCGGTCTGGTGGCGGCCCGGGACTCGGATCTGGAGAACCCCGGACCGGCGGATCTGTACTCCATCGGAACGATCGCCACCGTCCACCGCCTTTTCCGTGCTCCCGACAATACCATCCGCCTCTTGGTCCAGGGGTTGGTGCGTTTCCGGCTGCAGGATTTCATTCAGGAGCAGCCTTACCTGAAAGCCCGCATCCAGCTCCTTCCGGAATCGGTTGAAACCGGCTTGGAAATCGATGCGCTGGCGCGTTCGGCCCGGGACCAGTTCGAACAAATTTCCACCCTGACCCCCTCCATTCCACGGGAACTGGTCACCTCGATCAGCACGCTCGAGGATCCGCTCCAAACGGTCTATACCATTGCGAACTTTCAAAGGATCGAGTTGAAGGACGCCCAGACGCTTCTGGAGCTTGACTCGACCAAGGCCAAACTGGAAAAACTGGTTGATTTTCTGGTCCGTGAAGCCGAAGTCCTTCAACTGGGCCAAAAGATTCAGAATGAAGCCCGGTCCGAAATCGAAAAAGTCCAGCGCGATTACTTTTTGCGCGAGCAGATGAAAGCGATTCAGAAGGAGCTGGGCGAGAGGGACGAACAGGCGGTCGAAGTTGAAGAGCTGCGCCAGAAGATCGTGACGGCCCGGATGCCAGAAGAAGCCAATAAGCAGGCCGAGCGCGAGCTGGATCGCCTCTCCCGGCTGCCGACCTCGGCTGCCGAATACGGGGTCATCCGCACCTACCTTGACTGGCTGGTGACATTGCCCTGGGCAAAGGGCACAACCGACAACCTGGATATCGTCCACGCCCGTAAGATCCTCGACCAGGATCATTACGGACTCCAGGATGTCAAGGAACGCATCCTTGAATTTCTGGCGATCCGGAAACTGCGCCTGGAACGCCGCGATGAAGTCAGGCTGCCCTCGAAGGATGCGATCCGCCGTGAGCGAGAAGGTGTCATTCTGTGCTTTATCGGTCCGCCCGGGGTTGGAAAGACCTCCCTGGGACAGTCCATTGCGCGGGCGATGGACCGCAAGTTCATCCGGGTCTCCCTGGGCGGGATGCGGGACGAAGCCGAGATCCGCGGCCATCGCCGCACCTATATCGGAGCCATGCCCGGACGGATCCTGCAGGCCTTGCGCCGCATTGAATCCCGCAACCCCGTTTTCATGCTCGACGAGGTGGACAAGCTGACCTTTGATTTCCATGGTGACCCGGCCTCGGCACTGCTCGAGGTGCTCGACCCGGAGCAAAATGTGGAGTTCCGGGACAACTACCTGGAAGTCTCCTACGACCTATCGCAGGTCTTCTTCATCACGACCGCCAACCAGCTGGAAACCATTCCCGCCCCACTTCTGGATCGCATGGAGATCATCCATCTCTCTGGCTACACCGAAAGCGAGAAGATTGCCATCGCCAAAGGTTACCTCGTCCCCCGCCAGATCCGCGAAAACAGTTTGCATCCCAACGAAGTCTCGTTTACGCGGGATGCGCTAAAAACCATGATCAACCTGTATACCCGGGAGGCGGGTGTCAGAAACCTGGAACGGAAGATTGGTGCCATCTGCCGCAAGGTCGGGACTCGGGTCGCTGAAGGGAAGAAAACGCCTGGCCGGGTGTCCTCCAAAATTGTCCGGGAACTGCTCGGTCATCCGATTTTCCTGGAGACGGAAGAGCTCGATATGCGTACGTCGATCCCGGGGGTGGTGCCGGGATTGGCGTGGACCCCCTTTGGGGGCGTTATCCTTTTCATCGAAGCTGCCCGCATGCCGGGAGCCAAGGGATTCCAGATTACAGGATCCGTGGGCAACGTCATGCAGGAGTCGGCCCGGGCGGCTCTCTCCTACGTGCGCTCGCACGCCGAGCAGCTGGACCTGGACAAGGATTTCTTCGATAAAACAGACATCCATCTGCATATCCCCGAAGGTGCCCAGCCCAAGGACGGCCCGTCAGCGGGAGTCGCCATGACGACCGCCCTGGTCTCCCTGGTTTCGGGAAGACCGGTCAAGAAGGGGGTCAGCATGACCGGCGAGGTCACCCTGCGCGGACAGGTCCTCCCGGTGGGCGGGATCAAGGAGAAGATGCTGGCCGCCCACCGCGCCGGGATCAAGACGGTCATCCTGCCCCGGCGGAACGAGCCGGAACTGGAAGATATCCCGGAGGAGATCAAGAAGTCGCTGAACTTTGTTTTTGCCGATACGGTCGCGGATGTCCTCAAGGTGGCGCTCGAGAAACCGAAGCTAGCCGCGAGCCGAACAAAATCTGTCAAAAAGGGAAAGCGAGTCCATGCTCAAAGTGCTCCTGGCCGAAGACGATGACACCATGGTTTCCCTGCTGAAGACCCTGCTGGGAATCGAGGGCTTCCAGGTAGCGACCCTGATGGACCAAAAAGGCGACCCGCTGGAAACCATTCGACGGGAAAAGCCGGATGTGGTCCTGCTGGATATCTATCTCGGCGACCGGAACGGCCTTGAGATCCTTCGCCAGATCCGCCTGTCTCCTGACTTGAAAACGACCCGGGTCTTGATGACGTCCGGGATCGATCGATCCGAGGAATGCTTTTCTGCGGGCGCGGACGGCTTCCTGCTCAAGCCATTTATGCCGGACGATCTGATCCACAAACTCTCCTCATGAATGGTTCGATGAACCATTGCACCATACGAGAATTTCATTTTCCGCAGGATTATGCCGCGGCGCGCCACCTCTGGGAAACCGCAGGGCCGGGCATCCATGTGCGTCGCTCCGATGAACCCGAGGAGATCCGGAAGAAACTCGAACGTGATCCGGATCTCTTCCTGGTGGCGGAGGAGGAAGGCCGGTTGATCGGGACCGTATGCGGAGGTTTCGACGGCCGGCGTGGCATGGTTTACCACCTGGCGGTTGCAGAATCCCATCGCCGGTCCGGAATCGGTGCGCAGCTGATGGATGAATTGGAGAACCGGCTGCGCCTCAAAGGCTGCCTGCGCTGTTACCTGCTGGTCACGACCGACAACGAGAATGCCATGGCGTTCTACCGGCGGCGGGGTTGGGATCCCATGGACGCCGTCTTCGTTTACGGAAAGGACCTTGGCTGAGATGCCCTTGCGGTTTGCGATCCTGACCGTCTCGGACCGTTCAGCCCGCGGTGAGCGAGCGGATCTTGCCGGCCCGGCTCTGGCGGACCTGGTCCGTGCAAAGGGAGGACAGGTGGTCCGACAGGCGGTCGTTCCGGATGAGCGTAAGGTTCTTGAAGAGACCCTGTCCGCCTGGAGCGATCAAAAGGATCTGGATATCCTTCTCACCACAGGCGGCACAGGCTTCAGCCCGCGCGATATCACCCCCGAGGCCACCCGCGCCGTGATCGAGCGTGAGGCCCCTGGCCTGGTTGAGGCCATGCGCCAGGAAAGCTTGAAAACCACACCGCACGCCATGCTCTCCCGGGCCGTCGCCGGAATTCGCGGCACGGTGCTGATCATCAACCTGCCCGGCAGTCCGAAAGGGGCAGTGGAGAATCTCGGATTGATCCTGCCGGTACTGCCTCACGCGGCCGAGCTCCTGAGAGGGGATCCCGAGGCAGAAAAACATCATTGAAATCCCCTTGCCATGCTCGCCGTACTGGCAGTATAATCCCGCCCGTTTGCAATTCTTTTCTTAGAGGAAATTGTTATGATTGATGTCAACGATCTGCGGAAAGGCGTCACCTTCGAATTGGATGGCAATCTCTGGCGCGTGCTGGAATATGCCCACCATAAACCTGGGCGCGGCAATGCCACCATCCGCATCAAAGCCCGCAATCTACGCACGGGCTCAACCCTGGAGAAGACATTCATTTCCGGCAGCCAGGTTCAGGAGGCACGCCTCGATTACCACAACGTTCAATACCTGTATAAGGATGAGCAGTTCTATTATTTCATGGATCAACAGACCTTTGATCAACCTGCGATCAAGGCGGATATCCTGGGCGATGCCGCCGGTTTCCTCAAGGAAGGCATGGAATGCAAGTTAACCTTTTATGATGGGGAAGCCCTGGATATCGAACTGCCCACCTCGGTCGACCTGAAGGTCATCCATGCGGATATTGCGGTGCGCGGCGATACTGCCACAGGCGTTACGAAAAAGGTCCGGGTCGAAACCGGAGTCGAGGTCCAGGTGCCGAACTTTGTCAAAGAGGGGGATACCATTCAAGTGGACACTCGCACCGGGACCTATGTCACACGCGTGTAACCCCTTGCCCGGTTTCCGATCGAGGCCGGATGACGGCCGATATACCCCCTGCGGTCATCCATTTTTGATTCATTCGGTCAAACCATGAAAACACCTGCCGGGACTGACTGCAAGTATTTTTATGGGGATTACTATCGGGGCCGCCAGCATGAAGAATGCCGCCTGGTCGGTCCCGGCTGGAGCCGAGACCTGTGCCGGAACTGCCCGGTCCCTTCCATCCTCCAGGCGAATGCCTGCGAGTTCCTGCAGCTGCGCGCCGAGGTGAAACGCGCCCCGGCAGCTGCGTTCCGCCGCCGGGTCAAAGTAATCCCCTTCTGTGAGAAGACGGAACGTTCGGGATTCGACCCTCACATCGGTTGTGGCGAATGCCATCCCCTCCCGGCAGCTTTCGACGTCCACCCATGACCTTCACCTTGCTGTTTGACCTCGACGATACCCTGCTCGAATCCAATATGGCCGGTTTTATCCCGGCTTACTTTAAAGCCCTTTCCACGGCCCTCGCCGATCGGGTGGTGCCGGAGCGAATGCTGGCTGCCCTGATGAGCGGCACCCAGGCCATGATGGCAAATGAGGACCCGGCCCGTCGGCTTCAGGAGGTTTTCGACGCCGAGTTCTTTCCAAAACTCGGTCTCGAACGATCCGAGCTTCTACCAGCCTTTGACCACTTCTATGATCAAGTCTTTCCCGCTCTGGGTTCCTTGACGAAACAGGTTCCGGAGGCAGTCCGTCTGGTGGAGTGGGCATTTGCCCAAGGACATCGGGTGGCGATCGCGACCAATCCTTTATTTCCATTGAAAGCCGTTCATCACCGGCTGCGCTGGGCTGGTCTGCCGCCGGAAAAATATCCTTTTGCCATCGTGACCTCCTATGAGACTTCCCATTTCACCAAGGAGAGGGTGGCATATTATCCAGAGGTTCTGGCCCAGCTCGGTTGGCCGGAGGATCCGCTGGTCATGATCGGAGATGACCTGGAAAGGGAGGTAAAACCGACCCAGGCCGCCGGCCTTCCCATGTACTGGGCCAGGCAGGACGGTGACTTCTCCGCGGAGTTCCCTCAGGTTCCGCAGGGCACGCTGGCAATGTTCCGAAGTTGGTTGGAAAAAGCGGATCCGCGCTCGCTCCAGTTTTCTTTCGATACTCCTCAGGCGTTAATGGCCTGCCTGCGGGCCACTCCCGCAGCCCTGGCGACCCTGACGGCGGCTGTGTCTTCGGAAACCTGGCTGCACGTGCCTCAACCGGGGGAATGGTGCCTGACCGAGATCCTTTGCCACCTGCGCGATGTGGAGCGGGAAGTCCACCAGCCGCGCCTGCGCAGGGTGTTGGCGGAGCCAGATCCCTTTATTGCTGGGGAGGTCACGGACCGCTGGGTCCTGGAGCGCCAATATTCCAAACAGGACGGCCGTCTGGCGCTCAACGATTTTGTGGCTGCGCGTAAGGAAACCCTGGCGATGCTGGTCGGTCTTGAAGCGGAGTGGTCCCGATCCTCCCGGCATGCGATATTCGGTCCGACCACATTTCAGGAACTGGTCGGATTCACGGCAGAACACGATCGGGCGCATATCCAGCAGGTTTGGAAGACGCTTCATTAAGCATATCGACCCCGCGGCCGCGGGGTTTCCCCTGACCCGCCCGTAATGACCGCCTTGCATTTTCTCGACCCAAATCCGGATGGACGGCAAGTGGTGCTCCTCCTGCATGGTTTGGGGGCAGAGGCGGATTCATGGACCCTGCAATTCCCTGCGCTGGCCGAGGGAGGGTATCGCCCGATCGCCCCGGACCTGCCTGGATTCGGAGCGTCTTCCTATGACGGGCGTGGATGGAACATCCGTCGGGTTGCGATGGATGTGGCCCGGCTGCTCGAGGAATTGGGCACGGGTCCGGCAGCGGTGGTCGGTCTGTCGATGGGGGGAACGATCGCCCAGCAGATCGGTCTGGATTTCCCGAATCTGACCCGTGCCCTGGTGCTGGTCAGCACGTTTTCGGTATTGCGTCCGGAGCGCTGGGAAGGCTGGCTGTATTTCCTGCGCCGTTTCATCCTGATCAGCACGCTCGGTCTGCCAGCTCAAGCCCGATATGTGGCCGGGCGGATATTCCCCGGCCCTCAGAATGAGGAGCGGCGCGCCTTGCTGATCGCCTCCATTGAAAGAGCGGATCCACGTGCCTATCGGGCTGCCATGCGCGCCTTAGGATTGTTCAATTCCACCCGGAGACTTCCTGAAATCAAAATACCCACCCTGGTGTTGACTGGAACGAACGATACCACCGTCCCGCCGGCCTCCCAGCGTCGACTGGTCGCGGGGATCCAGGGAGCGCAGCAGGTGGTGATCGCCGGGGCCGGCCATGCGACGCCGGTCGATCAGCCCGAAGCTTTTAATCAAGCCCTGCTCGGTTTTCTGGCCAGCCTTTAACTCACTCGAATTCGATATCCAGCTCTTCCGCCTCTCCCCACTCCTCCAGTTTAACGACCTGGATATCCTTGAACAATCCATCCTGGCTGGCGGCGACACGATAGCGCTTGACCAGTTCGAGCAAGGCCAGGAAGGTGACGACCACCTCCAGGCGGGTCGGTGCTTCACCGATCAGCCGGCGGAACGTGGATCGGCGATCCACCTGCAGCTGGCGAGCGATCCAGAGGATCTTCTCCCGGATCGTGATCCGGGGAGCTGAAATGACTGTCCCAAGCGCCTGCTTCTCCGCTTCTTCGGAAAAGATCACCTCCGCGGCAGCCCGCAGGTCGTTGAGGGTGATATCGGAAAGATCCAGATGGCTTTCAATTTTCGGTGGGGGCGCAACCCGCAGAAAGGTCTGCAGGTGATGTTCCATGCGCCCGTCCAGCCAGGTTGCTAATTCCTTGAAACGTTTGTAAATCCGCAGCTGCTGGGCCAGCCCTTCACCCAGATTGGCCTCGCCGGTTTCGTGGACCGGCGGCCGCGGCAGCAATGCTTCGGATTTGATCTGCAGCAATTTTGCAGCCACCACCAGGAAGGCAGAAATATCGTCGGCCGGCACCTGCATCTCATGGATGTGAGCCAGGTATTGGTCGGTAACCTGGGCCAGGGATACGATCGTGATGTCCAATTCAGCATGCTCGATCAGCTGGAGGAGCAGATCCAGAGGCCCTTCGTAGACAGGTATTTGGACAGAATACTGATCCTTCGCGCGGCCGGCGGTTTTGAGTTCCATCGTGATTGGATTATACTCAGAAACGTCCAGAGAAACTGGACTTATATGGGTATAATTCGCTTATGAAGTCCTCCAAACTCACCCATCTTGATGCAACTGGCCGCGCCCGAATGGTGGATGTAGGCGACAAGCCGGATTCCAATCGCCTGGCGACCGCCAAAGGTGAAGTGTTAATGAAGAAAGAAACGCTCGAACTGATCCGGGCAGGCTCCTTGAAGAAAGGGGACGTGTTCAGTGTGGCTCAGATCGCCGGGATCGCAGCCGCAAAGCGCACCTGGGACCTGATCCCCCTGGCCCATCCATTGCCCCTCTCCCATATCAGCGTCGACCTGTCCTTGGATGCAGAGTTGCCCGGTGTGGTCATTACGGCCACGGTGAAAACCACCGGTAAGACCGGCGTGGAGATGGAGGCCCTGACCGCGGTCAGCGTGGCAGCACTTTCCATTTACGATATGGCCAAAGCGGTCGAGAAGACCATGAAGATCCAGAACATCCGCCTGGTCGAGAAGCGGGGCGGGCGGAGTGGAGATGTGATCAATGCCTAGCCTCACCCAGCCTCCTGCCAACCCCTGCCGAAGAACGGGGCCCTGAACCAGCGAGGCATGATGAAACCGATCAAGGTGTTGCTCTTTGCCACATTGCGCGAACTTGCTGGCGGCAAAAAATCGATCGAGGTGGATCTCCCAGAGGGAGCGACGGTCGCCGATCTTAAAGAACAGGTCAGCCTGCACTTCCCGGTATTAAAACCCTCGCTGCAGACCGTCCTAGTCGCCGTCAACCGGGAATTTGCTTTTGATGAAACCGTTCTCCGGGAAGGAGTCGAGGTGGCGTTGTTCCCCCCGGTCTCGGGAGGGGCGGTCGGCGGGCGGCCAGAGGTCTTCGCGATCACCGAAGACGAAATCGACATCGATGCATTGCTGGCTCAAATCACATTGCCATCCACCGGCGCCGCGGCCGTCTTCAGCGGAATGGTCCGCGGGTTGACCGGGGGCGATCAAGCCCACGAAACGATCTACCTGGAATATGAAGCTTACCGACCCATGGCCGAGGCCATGATGCGTCAGATTGCCGGCGAGATGCGGCGGACATGGCCTTCCCTGGAGGGCATTGCCATCGTCCAGCGCATCGGACGGCTCTATCCCGGGACACCGACCGTGCTGATTGCCTGCACGGCCGCTCATCGGGATACCGGGGTCTTTGAAGCCGCGCGTTACGGCATTGACCGCTTGAAGGAGATCGTCCCGATCTGGAAGCGCGAAGTGGGTCCGAAGGGTGCAGCATGGCTGGAAGGCAAGTACGTTCCGAAACCACCCCAATGACCGTCTCCACCCCGGCGAGCTCGAATCCGGAGATCGCCTGTTCCAACTGCGGGCGCGGCTACCCGGCGGTCGGATTCCCTGACCGCTGCCCGGTCTGCGGCGGACTGTACGATTTCACCGCTCGACCGTCCATCAGCCTGGATCCGGCGAAGATCGATCCCGGCCAAACAGGCATCTGGCGTTACCGCCACACGTTCGGACTGCCCGAAGGGGTCGAGCCCTTTTCCCTGGGGGAAGGCGACACTCCATTGATCCGGGCCTCGGCGTTCGGCCGAGAGTTGGCCTTCAAGTGCGAATTCCTCAACCCGACCGGCTCCTTCAAGGATCGCGGCTCGGCTCTCCTGGCAACCTGGCTGAAGGCCCGCGCCGTGTCTGAAGCCGTGGAGGATTCATCCGGGAATGCCGGCGCTTCCCTGGCAGCCTATGCTGCCCGGGCTGGCATCCGGGCCCGGATTTTCGCCCCCGACTCCGCCGGGGGTGCCCAGCGCGGCCAGATCGAAGCCTACGGGGGCGAGCTGGTATCCGTGGACGGAACACCCACCGGGGCAGCGGAAGCGGTAAAAAAAGCCGCTGCCGGGGGTGCCGCATATGCCAGTCATGCATCCTTACCGTTCAATCTGCCCGGCTACGCCACCGCTGCTTATGAAATTTACGATCAGCTGGAGAGAAAGCTGCCCGGTGCGGTCGTTGTTCCCATGGGGCAGGGAGGGTTCCTCCTGGGCCTTTTTCGCGGCTTTCAGGCCATGTGCGCTGCCGGATTGACGACAGGGCTTCCCAAACTGGTCGGGGTCCAGGCTCGGAGGTGTGCCCCGCTGTGGGCGCTCTACACCCGCGGCCCAGCCGGCGTGGGATTTGTCGCCGAGAACCAGACCTTGGCCGAAGGGGTGCAGATACGCTTTCCGTTGAGAGGGGATACCGTGCTCCAGGCGCTGTACGTGAGTCACGGATCGGTCTGGGCCACCGAGGAGGAAGAGATCCTGCCGGGGCGGGACAGCCTGGCCGCCCTTGGCTTCTACGTGGAACCGACTTCGGCAATCATCTGGCCGGTGTTGCGACAAACGGTTCAAGATCTGCCTGACCCGGTGGTTGCGGTCCTCACCGGCTCCGGATATAAATATCATGAATATTGATGACGAGGTTCTTTGATGGAAACCATCCAGGCGTTCGGTGAAAAAATAATCCGCAACCTTGAAAAGGTGGTGGTCGGCAAGCGATCTGCGATTGAGCTGACCACGGTCAGCCTGCTGTGCCAGGGTCATGTTTTGATCGAGGATGTCCCGGGGGTGGGCAAGACGATCCTGGCGCGCAGCCTCGCCAAATCCATCGGCTGCAGTTTCAACCGCCTCCAGTTCACTCCGGACATGCTCCCGAGTGACGTGACGGGTGTCTCGATCTATAACCAGGCTAAGTTGAGCTTCGAATTCCACCCGGGGCCGATTTTTGCTCAGATCACCCTGGTGGATGAAATCAACCGGGCGACACCCAAGACACAGGCCGCTTTGCTTGAATCGATGGAGGAGCGTCAGGTGACCGTGGATGGGGTCACCCATCCGCTACCGGTGCCCTTCATGGTGTTGGCGACCCAGAACCCGATTGAATATGAAGGCACCTTCCCTCTGCCCGAAGCACAGCTGGATCGTTTCTTGCTGCGGGTGCGCCTGGGATATCCGATCCATTCGGAGGAAATCGAGATTCTGGAACGCCAGCAGCTGCGCCACCCCATTGAAACCCTGGAGGCGGTGATCGCGGTCGACGAACTTCTGGAAGCGATGAAGGCGATTAAAGGCATTTATGTCTCAGCACCGGTTAAGCACTATATTGTCGATCTGATCAACCGCACGCGTCAGAATTCCGACATCTACCTCGGTGCCAGCCCACGCGGGTCTCTGGGCCTGTTCCGCACCGGGCAAGCCCTGGCGGCCATGCACGGGCGCGATTACGTCCTCCCGGATGATATCAAGACCCTCGCGGTTCCTGTGCTAGCTCACCGTGTGATCGTGGGTCCTGCCGCCCGCTTGAAGGAATTGAGTGGCGAGCATATTGTTCAGGAGATTCTCGACAACACACCGGTGCCGGGTGGAGATTACGAAACTTCTCCTGCGTAATGAAGCAACCTTTGGTTTTACGCTGGATACTGCTTGCCCTCTTCTTGATCGGTACCGTCGGCTGGATCGTCGGCGCCTCGGACCTGTACGCCCGGCTGACCTACCTCGGAGCACTGCTCCTGATCGGAACGGCGGTCTGGACGGTACTCTCCCTGCGAGGGATCAGGCTTAAGCGGGAAGTGCGCAACCTGCGAGCCAGCATGGGGGAGATCTTTGAAGAACGCTTCGAAGTGGTTAAATCCTCGTGGCCGGCATCCCTGTGGATCGAAGTGGTCAACCATTCCCCTCTGACGATGGCATCTGGCTCCCGCCTCCTCACCGGTGTCGGCGCACACCAGCGTCGATTCTACACGGCCCGCACCCTCCTCACCCAGCGCGGCGCTTTTCCGCTGGGACCGACCGAGATCATTTCAGGGGACCCCTTCGGCGTGTTCCATGCCACTCGAAGCGTTCCGGCGCGCGACACCTTGATCGTGCTGCCGATGACCGTGCCGATCCCTTCTCTACCCATCCCTCCCGGCATATTGCCGGGCGGCAAAACGATCCGGCGCAGGACCCAGGATGTCACCCCGCATGCCGCCGGGGTGCGCGAGTATGTTCCCGGCGACCCGATGAAACGTATTCATTGGCGCAGCACCGCCCACCGGGGGCGGTTTATGGTCAAGGAGTTCGAACAGGATCCCCAGGCGGAAATCTGGTTGTTCCTGGACGCGGAGCGCTCCATCCAGGCGGCAACCCCTTCGGAGCTGGTCAGTCTTGAGGAGGGGGTATTCTGGCTGCGTCGGCCGAAGGTTACCCTGCCACGCGACAGCTTTGAATATGCAGTCAGTGCCACGGCCTCTCTGGCGAGGTACTTTCTGACTGCTCGCCGGGCGGTTGGATTGGCCAGCGCCTCCAGCCGGCTCACGATCCTACCGGCGGAGAGCGGGGAACGACAGGTCGGGAAGATCCTGGAGACCCTGGCCTTCCTGCAACCACGGGGTGATATACCGATTCTCGGCCTGGTGACCATGCAGGCCCGAATGATCCCGCTGGGCAGCGGGGTCATTCTGGTGACCCCTTCCGTGCGGCCGGACCTGCTGCTGGCGGTTGAGGACCTGATCCGCCGGAACCTGCGCCCGATGGTGGTGCTGATCAAGGTGGAATCGTTCGGTGGCACCGACAACAGCCAGATCATCGCCACAAAACTGGTTGAGCGCAATGTCCCGGTCTGCCAGATCGGATATGGGGAGGATATGGCTGCCGCTTTGACCCTGCCGGCCGCCTATTTCCCGCAAGCCTATTTTCCGGATTTCCGCATGGACCGGCGTCCTTGACGGCGGCTTGACGGCGTTCCTGATTGCAAAGTGGGGGAGGGTTCACACTTGACGCGCCCGCCGTACCGCTGGATACTTAAGCTGACCGATAGAATTGGAGGAGAACGATGGAAGATTTTCTGGATATTTTTGACCATTCGTCACAAGAATTGCAGGAAATTCTCGATCTGGCCGTGCGCCTGAAAAAGGAGCATTTCAAAAAAGGGAATCCCCCGCTCTTCAAAGGCAAGGTGCTGGGGATGATCTTCCAGAAACCCAGCCTGCGCACGCGGGTTTCATTCGATATGGCCATGCGCCATATGGGGGGAGATGCCCTCTACCTCTCTCCGAGCGAGATTGGCCTGGGAACGCGCGAGACGGTCGCCGATGTCGCGCGCGTTCTCTCCGGTTACGTCCAGGCGATCATGGCCCGCGTGTTCGAGCACGCCCATGTGCTGGAACTGGCGCGATGGTCATCGGTGCCGGTCATCAATGGGTTGAGCGATTCCAGCCATCCCTGCCAGGCGATGGCGGACGCTTTGACCATCCAGGAAAAGTTTGGCAAAGGGGCGGGCTTGAACGTTGTTTTCGTCGGGGATGGCAACAACGTCGCCTTGTCCTTGATGCAGGTGGCGGTCAAGCTGGGCTGGAACTTCACCATGGCGAACCCCGAAGGATATGCACTTCCTGCCGCGGCGATCGAGTCGGCCCGCAAAATCGCCGCAGGAACCGGATCGCAGCTGGCCTTCTTGAACGACCCGCATGAAGCCGTGCACAAGGCCCGGGTCATCTACACCGATACCTGGATCAGCATGGGTCAGGAAGAAGAGGCCGCCGTCCGGGAAAAGGCCTTCCCCCCCTACCAGGTGAATGCGAAGCTGGTCGGTGAGGCCGATGGAGAGGTGATCGTGATGCACTGTCTGCCGGCCCACCGAAATCATGAGCTGACCGATGAGGTGGCGGATGGCCCGCACTCGGTGATCTTCGCCCAGGCTCATAATCGTCTGCATGCCCAAAAGGCGATCCTGGCCCGGCTCTTCGGAGTGGCTTGATGGACACTTCCCGGATCATCGAAATCAAGGAGCGCCGAGGTGTGCGGTCGCCTCGTCGCCCGCAATTGGAATGCCCTGAGTCCCTTTGCATGGGGTTCCCATTCGCCTTTTAAATCCGGGCAGGGTTTAGGCGGAGGTTCAAGTCAACTACCACCCGCTAAAGCAGGTGGCTTGCATCTGGAGAGAAGAGTGCCCTACTTGCAAAGCTGTTGCTCTTTTCCGATACATTCGCCAGTGATCAGGGCTATGCGCTGGTGTACCCTGTGGCGTTTCGGCTGGTTGA
>Ga0209039_10000015_pt1 | contig 136049 bp, 137 predicted proteins | sample BogFormECP12_OM1_FD_188238 | JGI IMG/M metagenome (GOLD analysis project Ga0209039, IMG submission 188238) | Bog forest soil microbial communities from Calvert Island, British Columbia, Canada - ECP12_OM1 (SPAdes) (version 2) | ecosystem: Environmental > Aquatic > Freshwater > Wetlands > Bog ... | reverse complement strand
CACGCGCCAGCAATTTACCAGCGTTAACATGCCCGGTCATGAAATAGTATCTAAAGAATATCAGCCACGTTATCGGCGCGTGCCGAATAAAATGTTTAATACTATAAAGTTATAATGTATAATGACTGGCAATAACGGGGAATAACGTTCCTCACAATTCAAGGAATGGTTAACAGTATAAAAAATTTCAAATTTATCACCACGTGATTCAATTAAAAAAAAAATCAAAATTACTGCTTAACAAGACAAAGAGATCGGGAATCAATGGAAGAATATGATTTTCTGTTCAAGATAATCGTGCTGGGAGACGGCGGTTGTGGAAAAACAGCGTTGACCGTGCGTTTTAGCCAAGGATATTTCCAGGAGTCTTACAAGATGACCGTCGGTGTTGACTTCAGCGTCAAGCTACTCGAGGCTGGAGGAAAGAAGGCTAAACTCCAAATTTGGGACACCGGCGGGCAAGAAAGGTTCTCGTTCGTGCGCCCATTATATTATCGCGGCGCCATGGGTGCCCTCCTCGTGTTCGATGTCACGAATAGAGAGTCCTTTGACCATCTCCCGAATTGGGTCGAGGAGCTGGAATCCAACGCGGGAAAAGTGCCCTTTGTTCTAGTGGGCAACAAGATAGACCTCGATCGCGCGGTCTCCTCCGACGAAGCATGGGATTTCTGCAAGCAATTCAACATACCTTATTATTACGAAACCTCGGCAAAAACGGGCGAAGCTGTCGGGGATTGTTTTCACGGTTTAACTTACGCAATGATGGATTTAACTATGGATCCCGCCGATTACCCGAACGTGATGAAACAACTTGGTGCTGTAGCCGGCATAGGTGCGACACCAGTTACCGCGGCGGCGCCAAGACTTTCCGTACCGCAGGTACAATCAGCACCTGCAGCATCGTCGGATTTCTCGGGCGCTAATGAATACTCGGATTTCGAAGGGAACGCCGAAGAACTGCCAGCACAACGACCCGCGCCCGTGGTTAAACGTGCGCCGGCACCTGTGGTTCAACCCCTACCCAAACCAGCAGCTAAGCAAGCGTTTGGCGGGATGGCAATGCAGCCATTACCGAAATCATCGGCCCCGGCAGAGAAACCAGCATCAAAGGCAAAACCTGCGCCAACAGTTCAACCTTTACCGAAACCAACCCCGATCTCGATTTCGGGCCAGCGACCGCAGCTCGCGAAACCGCAAGTGAAGCCCCTACCAGTAGCAAAACCTTTGCCCAAGCCGGTAGCGGCGAGGCCACAAGTGCCGCCCGTTCCAGATCAAAAACCATCGGCGAAATCCATGGGCTTGTTCGATGCCGCCGAGACGATCGAAGAAGAACCTCCCGTCGAGGTTCCCGAATTACCCGTGCCGAAAACGGCAGCGGCTTCTCGGAATGTAAAGCTCGCGGCCGTGACACGACCATCCGCAGAAGAAGCATTACCCGAGATCGTGGAAGTCGTGGAAAAACCAGCAGCGAAAAAGCAAGCGAGGCCCGCTGGAAAGGCGGAAAAGGCCGCCGCGGCGAGTCCCGTGATTTTCCAAAAGGCTACACCAGCTGCAACGGAACAAGCGGTGAAAGGGAAGGCAGGATCAAAGGCTGCTGCAGCCGCTGCCTCGAAAGCGCCGCAAGCAGCTGCATCAACGAGCGCGGGTTCATCATCGTCATCCTTCTTGGCGGCATTGTCTGCGAGATCCCTAGCATCGAGCGAGGCCGTTACCTCCGGAGGCAGGATTCCATTCTCTGCGGGATTCACGGCGACCAAGCAAGTTGGCGGGGGTGCGTCAAAATCGAGCGGCATGAGCGTCTTTTTCCAATCTTCAATTCCTGACGATTTACTCCACATGAAAAAGCAAAAGAAAAAAGCTGCGCCGAAAGGTGGTGCCGCTGCAGCCACGTCGGATGTCATCAAGTGTCCCGGTTGCGGGTATTCGGTCAGTGCGAAAATGAGATTTTGCAATAAATGCGGCACCAAGTTAAAATGAGTAAACAGGCGCGGCACTAAATATTGATAGACAAGTGCCTTTTTCTTGGTTTTTTAGAATTTTCATTTTGAATTGTTGGCTGGATTTTTTCTTCACCTCATGATGTCCAACCGTCCAAAAGCATATTACATCCGCTCGATTTACCGCCCATGGTCATGAAAAGCATCACCCAACACCTGCCAGTCGCAACCCATCAACGCGAGGAACTCATCGATATCACGAGCACGATCGAGGCCGTGGTGGAACGTTCGGGAGTCGAAAATGGCACGTGCATTGTTTTTTCGACCCACACGACATGCGGTGTTATCATAAATGAAAACGCCGATCCTGAGGTGAAAACAGATATCATCGATAGCCTTGGGCGCGTGTTTCCTCGTGACAGGAATTATCGTCACGTTGAAGGCAATTCGGATGCACACGTGAAAACCAGCACGGTCGGGCAATCGTTAGCCTTGATCATTGAAAATGGACAGCTCGTGCTCGGGACGTGGCAAGGCATCATGGTGTGCGAATTCGATGGCCCCCGGACCAGGACGATCGTCGTCCACGTGCAAGGCGAATAAGAACGTGAGATACTAGTGCTAGATCTACTCGTTTCAAAACCTGAAAAAGCGAGAAAGTATAATTCTTCCAAAAAGCGAAAAAAATTCAGGCGCCTCCAACAACCCTTGCCCAAAGCGTGAGCTTATCATTTTCCTTGAGGCCCATTTTATGAATGCAATCTTCTATGGTCAATTGTGGGTTAAGCTCCTTCCCATCGAGAACGAGCGTGTAAGATCTATTTTCCTGGAGAAGTCCCATATGCTTGAGAATTATATCCACGATGCGCTCGATTTTATGATGCTCCTTAACATCTAACTTGATCAATTTACCGGTGCGAGAATCTTCCACTTGGATGAGCGTTTAAACCACCAGATAGTTTCCACCTAGTTGATAATGTTATTAGCGTTACAAGAGAATATAAAATTAATTTAACCCCAAGATGTGATGAACCAACCGTGGCGAGCAATCACAAGTCGAGGGTATTTTTAACCAGTGCGTGCGTGTTATTGGCACTCGCGTGTGCCAGCGGGATCATATCGATTGTTACTATAAATCAATTGTATCCAGACAATGGAGGTTACACGAGAAACGTGTTATTCATCCGTCCACCTCCGGGATCAAATGCTCCTGGCTATTTCGTGATCGTTGACGAATTTCAGCCCGGTAAGACCATCGATCTAGTGTTTCATAGCTACGGCAGGTTATCGTTTAATGCAAGCGCTGGTGAAGCCACGTTCGACCAAAATGGCACCAGCATGCACATGTGCTTCATCGGCAGCCCCGTGGCGATCACGAATCTTACCGGCAAAGTCTACCAGTATTCAATAAACGAGAGCGTGAACTACATCAAAGTGCGACCGCTCGATGCCAAGGCTTGCCGGCTCGTCACGATAATCACGTTTGGAAACGCTACTATCGCAAATCCCCCCGTAGTCATCGACGATCTTGCGTCCCGCATCGGCATCACGGTAAATGGCACTGACCGGTTCCTGTTTCACCCCGCGATCGAACAAGGTACCGGAACCATCGACGACGGGAACGCAACAATTTCAGGTAATTATTGTGCGTACCGGGTGAATGCCTCGGGAAGTCTGCAATGGCTCCTGTTCGCAAATACTACCAAGGTCATGTTTAAAGGAACAATTTTACAAAATAGCTTGATGTCCTCGTCGGGATTCTACAACGCGACCGCGAGCCAGCTCGATATTGCCGGGCATGGTCAAGGAGCGCCTGCACCTGTGGCCACATCGACGCAGTTCAACTCAACATTGCTCACTGGCCGCTCCCATCCGTATTTGCTTTTTGATGATTCCGATTTGACCGATCTTCGCAAAAAGTGTAACGGGACCGAGCCTGGACCCTGGCAAGCATGGTACTCGGACATTGGCACCGGGTCGGTCCTGAATGACGCGTTCATGGGCCGCATAAAGCAAAATCAAGCATGGATCGACGAGGCTGTTGGATTGATGCTTGGTATCGACAACATCACGAGCGGTGGTACCACTTTTGATTGGGCACATGTCCAGTTCATCGAACGATCGACGATGTTGTATCCTTATTTGCTTGCCTATGACATGGTGTACAATAACGTGTCCATTACCAATCGCACGACCATCGAGCAAAAATTGATGCCAAAATTATATGCCCTGGCCGATGGCTTGGCTTCCGGCGATTTGCCGTCCAACAATTGGCGTCCGGTCTGCAGCACGGCTCTCGGGATAGGCGGTTTGCTGTTTAATAATGCCACCTGGGTGAATCTTGCACAGGTCGCGAACGATTATTACTTGAACAACCGGGTTCGCCCGAACGGCCCGTGTTATGAAGGTGACGATTATGGAGGGTATGCCCTCGGGAACGCGATCGTGTTTTATCTTGCGCTCAAGCATATCGGTGGTTACAATTATTTCACGAACCCGAGATTTCTCAAGTTCCTCAATTACACGGTCTCTTCAGTGACACCGCTGGGTTGGACCCCCATGTTCGATGATTGCGCGGCAAAAACGAACCTTGCTGCAACGGCAAGCATTGCCACTTGCCAGGTGAATATCACGAGTCCCATACTCGCCGCGAACTTGCAGTGGTATTATGATTTCTGCAATACACCCTGGGGAGATGAAGTCATTCGGATTACCAGTTACTCGGCGCCGGTCGCGCCTTTAATACCCGTTGTTGGTAATAACGGGGGATTTTCCTACTTCGACAGCGGCCTCGCGTGCTTCAGAAGCGGTTGGAAAAGTGATTCCACGTATCTCGTGATTTCGAACAAGTATTTCCAGCAAAGCCACGTGCATCTCGATGAAAACTCGATCGAGGTTTACGCTCTTGGCAAAAAGTTTCTCACGAATCCCGGCTACCCGGGCTGGCACCAACCAGGCCATGATTACGTGATATCGACCGAGGCATCGAACACGGCGCTGCTAAACGGCCAAGGTCAGTTGGATGTCACATCCGATGGTTTTTCTGCCTCGTTGCAGAACAGCGTCGTGGATTATTTAGTTTCCCCGTCGATCAAGGCATATGCAAGCCCGTTCCGGTTGCTCGCAAATCCGGCATTCCTTGTCGAGATTATCGGCATTATTATCAGCCTCGGGGGTGCCGGTGCCATCATCCTTTATTTACACGTTAAACAATTCGCAGAATTACGCGAAGAATCGACGGTTGCAAATCGGAATGCATCCATGAACACGTTTATCACGTTATTCAAGTTCGATGCTATGACGCTCCAGCATCTCGACTATCGTTCAAAAAAGGTCGGCATCATGCCCGTGTTCGTGCTTGGTTTGATTGCATCGCCCGGAATCATTTATTTCATAGAACACCTCACGGATTTCACGGCATTCACGATTAATTATATCAATTTTGCACCTTCTCTCGTTAATATGCTCGAAAGCATCGCACCTGATGTTAAAATCGCGGTTTATTTGCTGGTTCCCCTCGCATGTTTCCTCTTCATCGGATTGGCGATGGTCTTTCATGCGTTGTTACTTGCCATGATTTCACGGAGCGATCCTGGGACAAGACTTGATTTCAAGGAAGCCAGGGGGATTGTCGGCAAAGCTTGGATGTTGCAATGCGTGGTGATGGTGTTGTCGATCATGGGAAACATCGTTTTTATCACGCCACGATTTATTACAGGGCTACACGCGGCGCAGATCGACACGGGCAACAATATCTCTATCGGTCTTCTCATCGAGAATATGCTTGGGGATATGGTCATATATTTCTTGATTCTCGGTGCCATTTCATTGACACTTCAAGTGCTTGCAATAAAAGTGCTCGATAATAGAGCAAAAGTATTCAACAAGAGCCGTCTCGGTATCAAGGTATCGTATTACGTTGGATTGCTGATCATCATTGCCATATTTCTTGCAATTGCGCTTGCCGCGGAGATCCTCATGTTTCAAGTGTTCAATGTAATCGAGATAGAGCATAACCCGCTGCAATGATGCCATGAACGACCCGATAACGAACTAACGAGAAGGGTTTTTATCGTCCCTAACCAATTACCACCTATAACTACTTCGTGTGCATGTTATGTCAGAAACGCAAGCATCTGGTCGCCCGATTACGAACATCGATAAAGCTCTCGGTAAACGGATTTTAATCAAGTTAAAAGGAAGACGAGCCATAAAAGCCGTCTTGAAAAGCTTCGATGAGCATTTAAACTTGTTTCTCGAGGAGACTGTGGAGATTTCCCACCACTGGGATAAAGAACAAAATGCCGTCGTGAAAAAGGAAAATGACCTGGAAGCCATCATCTTGCGTGGAGACAATGTCGTTTTTCTCACCTTGGACGAGGCACCAGAGGATGTAGCCGCTCCTCCAGTTGAAGATAATGAGATGTAATTTTTACCCGGTTTTTTATGTAAAGGTTTTATTTACAACGGCTAACACTTCTCTTTTATCTAGGAGCAGCAGATATTTTTGGACATTTTCGCCCGTGCGAGTGAATCTAATTCATATTAAAGAGATATTCTCATGCTAGCCTATGATCGATCCATTCAACTCGAGAAATTTTACATGAAAACCGTCGACGAGACGCTGGAACTTTTAAAAACATCGCCGGAAGGTCTTTCGATTGAAGAAAGCAAGAAACGTGCGGAGGTGCACGGCGAAAACAAGCTCGACGAGCCCCCGAAAGTTCCAGGATGGAAAAAATTTCTCGAAAGTTTTACCGATTTTCTCGTCTTGATTCTTGTTGGCGCAGCGGTGTTCGCGTCGATCGATGCCTGGATCCACAATGATTTTCCGACGGATGCCATCGTCATCGTTGCCATATTGATCATCAATGCAACGTTGGAATATTTTCAAGACAAGCAAGCTGAAGAAGCCCTCGATGCTTTGAAAAAGCTTTCGGCGCATAAAGCCAAGATCATTCGTGGGAAGGACATTATCGAGGATTACTCGGAAACCCTCGTCCCTGGTGATGTCGTGACGATGGAAACCGGAGATCAAGTGCCTGCTGATTGTCGCTTGATCGAAGCCATGGAATTCAAGACTGACGAGGCAAGCCTCACGGGCGAATCGAAGCCCGTGAAAAAACACGTTGAAAAATTCGATAGTGAACTGCCTCTCGGTGATCGGACGAACATGGTCTTCTCATCGACCACGGTCACGTATGGAAGGGCAAAAGGCGTTGTTGTCGCGACAGGCATGAATTCAGAAGTCGGCAAGATCGCGACCATCCTCGAGGAGACCGAGGAACAAGAAACCCCACTAACGAAAAAAATGGATGCGTTCGGCAAAATACTCGGCAACACCATCCTCCTCATCTGCGCGGGAACGTTTTTGCTGGTTCTTTGGCGTGAAGGACAAGCGAGCGGGTGGACGGATATAGTCGGTGTTATCCTGGTGTCTATTATGACCGCAGTTGCGCTCGCTGTTGCCGCGGTGCCCGAGGGGTTGCCCGCGATCATCACGACCTCGCTCGCGCTTGGTGTCAAGAAAATGGCCAAGAGGAACGCGATCATTCGCAAATTGCCTGCCGTGGAAACGCTGGGTTGCACGACCGTCATCTGCTCTGACAAGACCGGCACGTTGACGAAAAACGAGATGACGATCAAGAGCATCTTCATCGATGGAGAATTAATTACCGTCGAGGGAAGCGGGTATGACCCCACCGGCGATTTTCTCTTGGATGGCGACAAGGTTGATGTCAGGGTCGACGAGAGCTTGAACTTGATCGGAAAGATAGGCGTGTTTTGCAACAACTCCATGGCACGAAGGGGAGAAAAAGGTGCATGGATAATCACTGGGGATCCGACCGAAGCAGCGTTCTTGACCCTCGGGAAAAAAATCGGAGAATCCTTGACACGTGAAACCCTTGCAAAGGATTATCGCCGCATTTCGGAAGTATTCTTCTCTTCAGAAAGGAAAAAAATGACCACGGTTGACATGGAGCTCGACAGGGACGTGGTTTTCGTATCCATGAAAGGTGCACTGGAAGCAATCTTGCAAAACTGCACGTTCATTCACGCGAATGGCGAGACACGGGAAATAACACAAGAAGATATCGATGATATGACCCAAGCACAGGACAAGATGGCTGACCAGGCGCTCCGGGTGCTGGCGTGTGCTTACAAGACGTGGTCCAAGGATGAGATGGATCTCGACCCGGACGAGGTTGAAAAGAACATGATCCTCGTCGGGCTTGTCGGTATGATCGATCCGCCACGTCCCGAAGTTAAATTAGCCGTTAACGAATGTAAAGGGGCTGGCATCAAGGTGGTCATGATAACGGGAGATCATGCGAACACGGCAAAGGCGATCGCCAACGAGCTTGGCATACTCCCAGATAGCATCAAGGAAGGCGAGTGTTGCTTCATTCAAGGGGTTGATATCGACAACGTGTCGGATCAACAAATCCTCGAAACAAACGTGTTTGCCCGGGTGTCACCCGAGCACAAGATGCGCATTGTGAAGGTCCTGCAAGATGCAGGGAACATCGTGACCATGACCGGCGATGGAGTTAATGACGCTCCGGCCTTGAAGCGAGCAGATGCCGGCGTGGCCATGGGCATCACGGGCACCGACGTCGCAAAAGGGGCCGCCAATATCGTCTTGGCTGATGATAATTTTGCATCCATCGTGAACGCGGTCGACGAAGGTCGTGGCATCTACGACAACATGAAACGGTTCATCAATTATCTTCTCGGATGCAATTTTTCAGAGATCGCGATCGTGTTCCTGTGCGTGCTCGTCGGTTACCAGACACCACTCGAGGCGATTCACTTGCTCTGGGTAAACTTGCTCACCGATGGTCTGCCCGCGCTCGCGATGAGTTTCGAGAAACCCGACAAGGATGTCATGAGCCGGCCGCCGCGTTCCCCGAAAGAACCAGTGATCACGAGGAGGAACTGGCTCACGTATTCCTTGTCCACCTTGACGCTCACGCTCGCGGAATTGTTGATTTATTTGTATGGCATGAGCATCATCCAAGCCAGCATGGTCATAACGAAATATAACGTCACGTTACCTGATGCGAGCTATTTTGGCCTTAATTGGGACGCCATAAGAAACGCATTCATTTCTCAATATGGACCAACCCTCCCCTCGGATTACCTGATATCAGTGCAGCAGGCATACCTTGCCCACCCGCGCACGCTCGTGTTCGCATGCATGATTCTCGGCGAGATGTACATGGCGCTTAACTGTCGAAGCGAGACAGTATCGGTTTTCAAGAAGAAATTCTCGGAAAATCCGTGGTTGTTTGGCGCGATCGGCTTGTCAATAGGCCTCACGGTGCTCATCATTTACTGGGACGCCGCTGATTTCTTGTTTGACCTCCGGGCGTTACTTTGGTATGAATGGGTCTTGATCGCCGTGCTTTGCTTGCCGGTCATCGGTGCTGAAGAAATCGTGAAAATATTCTGGAAAAGGACCCATGTCATTCACCATATCGAAACAAAAAGTTGAAGATGTAGGCATTCTATTTTAACATACCTTTTCTCTCGTAATCCATCGCGTATATTAATTCCATCAATCATTGTTGTATAGTAACCGAAGCATCGTGAAGACATCAAGAACTTTAAGAATCTTCAATTTCTTTGTTAAATTGGTAATTAGCCCGTATGTATACTGGAACGTGATGGAATCCATCAATCGCCCAAAACCAAATGATAAAGTGCAAATGTAATGTCCGAATTCATTGATTTTCTTGGAATGCAAAAAAAAGGCTCGACGGATGAAAAACTCCAGCGTGTCATGGAAACAATGGAGGTTTTGAGCAGCATCGTCGGGGACAAGTTACCAACCATAATCAATCAACAAATTCAAGGTTTGCAACAGCAAATCGATGCAATAAATGCTCGATTAAATTCAATGCATAGTGGAGGGGCTCAGCCAGGAGCAAAGGCAGGAGGGCCTCTTCCGCCAGGAATGAAAGGTGCTCCCCCACCACCAGGAATGGGTGCACCGCCACCACCAGGTGGCCCACCACCACCGCCAGGTGCAAGACCGGGTGGACCAGGAGGCCCTGTTTCACTCAAGGCTTCAATTATGGATGAATTAAAAACTCTTTTGGCGAAACGGAAGTCTGCCTGATTCCCGTTAAGCATAAAGAACGTATATTTTTGATATAAATGCAATTCTGGTGATTTTTTCACTTTCTTGATTATTTTCGTGCATCGTTTAAACATGGTGTGGGACAACCTACGTGAGGATTCCATCGCATGAACGATATTTCCCTCATATGATCCCTGGTATCTCCCCGTGTTATCTTGGTTCAAGTAGGCCAGGGCACGTTCTTCTGCCAAGCACGCACAACCGACGTGAAGGACATGGCAGAAATGAGCGAAATCCTGGAAAAAGTGTTAAAATCGTACATGTACAAAATTGCCGGTATTAATCAAATGATTCTCACGAGCAAAATATCAGGTGACGTGATTGCAGCCTCGTCCAAGTTTGTTCGAAAAGAAAACATCGAAAACGTCGCGGCGTTATCCAACACGCTGTACCAGCTTTCCCAAGCAACTGACAAGGGCCTTGATTCGAGCATCTTCGAATTTGCAACTGGTGAGAAATTATTCACTATCATGGGCGGGGACGTCATCCTCTCGACCGTGTGCGACCCTTCGGTCCAGCTAGGTATCAGCCGCATGTACTTGAAGAAATTCACAGAATCCATCAACAAGGTTTACAAGACTGCCCAGGAAACCGTCAAGGATGACGGCAAGGACATTGAATTGGCCGATATCTTCCACAGCATCTCGCAAGACAAGTCACCCTCCAATGCTTGAACTAAAGTCGTTCCTTTGCCACCACGCGCTCCACGAAGAAAACCTGGCGATGTCTAGCGAGACCAACACTCCCAATTAAGTGACATGGTTGGGGGCCACTCTGGTTTTTTCATTGAGTAATGCGATCCAGCATTTTTATCTTGGAACATGCCATATTTTACTATATTATTCGAAGGTGAATTTCGAATGCCAATAGATAGCCATGCTGATTTATTTGAACTTGCCAAAAGCGAAGCACTAGTCGGAAGGTATTTCAAGGCGATCGGCGGCGTCGAGAAAAAGATTTCCGATGCACGACTTAAGCTCGCGGAACAATACGATGCCATCGTCAAAGTCAAGACCGAAGCAAAGCGATTCATGGAAGAGCTCGCCAAGAAAATCGAAGACCTAGGCTTGATCAAGAGTGATGATTCCACTGGCGTTGACAAGTCGAAGATTGATAAAGATGATATCAAGATGTATAAGGATGATGCAGCCGGCCTCGAAGAGGATATCACGTATTGCACGGCCTTGAGCGAGGCTCTCAAGACTTCGACCTTTCAAGCTGCGAACGTCGTGGAAAAATTCCTTGCCCTGGGTGCAGGGTTCGAGAAAATGGGGGATACGATGACCAAGTTCATCAAGGCCGACAAGACATTGTTCGAGAAAAAGGACAAGCTCTCGGATAAAAAAGGCGTTATGGAAGATGGAAAAGCCAACGCTGGCCGGGAATTCGACCAAGCCAAGACAGATATCGATCGCCGCAAGGAAGAGCTTTCCAAAGAACTCGAGAAATTGAACCAAAACATCGACGAGATCGCTAATGCGATGAAAATTCAATAAACTCTCGAATGCATTTTTTTATTTACTTTGAATTTCTGATGCTGATTGATTTTAATGGCGATCGGGCATAAATTCTTGAGCCATCCTGCAGACATCCAGGTGGCTGCATGGGCGCCGACCATCGAAGCTTTGTTCAAGGAAATTGGCCTGACGCTTTCGCGAGTCATGATACCCGAGCCGGGCATCGAGATCGAGAAGGAAATAGAAGTCACCATCGAAGCAATGAATCTTGAATCATTACTCGTCGATTGGCTCTCCGAATTCTTGTTCTATCTCGATTCCGAGGGATTTGTTGTCGGTGACATCGATATCGTTTCCATCGAAAAATTGGGTGACGAGCAATATCGCATCAATAGCGTGCTAAAGGGCGAGACTTTCAAGAAGGGCCATCACGTACCAGGAAAGGAAGTGAAGGCAATCACCTACTCTTACCTCACCCTGGAACAAAACGATGCTGGCAAATATCGCTTGAAGATCATTTTCGATATCTAAATCATGGCTGGAAAAACAAGAGATTCATATCTTGTTATGCTTGATGAGACCGAGACTCTTTAATTTATCGAGCATGGTATTGACCTTTTCCAGGGGTATGCCTTCCTTCTCAGCGATGACCTCGGCCGTGTCCTGCCCATTTATGAAATTTGCGAATGAAAATTCCTCCTTTGTCAAGGCCCCCATGTCGACGAGTTGCTTCGGTATTTTCTTCTTTAATACGGGAACGTACAATTCTTTCTCGGCGATTTTACCATTCTTGAGCATCTTGTCGATCTTTGCTTCGTATCCCAGGAAAATCTTTAAATTTCCTTTCCAGTCTACCAATTCGTCGCCAAACTCCTTGAGAAACTCAGCGAGCATTTCCTTTAAAGCCTTGTAGGCGATTGATTCATCATCACGCTTGTTCAAGGCGGCAGCAACGAGAACTCCCTCTTCATTAACCAGCAAGATATTCGTATCTCCCATGTCCAGGTTCTTCATCTTACCCTTACCCCCGGTTACTTCAGAGGAAAAATCCTTCAATGCCGTTAAAAAACCACTGATGAGATCCTCGTTGAACTCGAGATTCCCATATTTTCTAAACATCATCAAGTTGCCGCTGTTCGCGTGAATCATGTAAAGTGCATCCATGTTTTAACGCCTTGATTTTCAAGTGAAACAAATTGCACTTAAAGTCTTCTACTCTTGATCATGAAGATACAAGATTTTAATTTATGTAGATTCCCCGTTACGTTATTAAAATTTAGATGCCTTTGATATAACATAGCATGAAATTCCTTCAATCGTGGAATTTTTGGATAGTATTAATTCCGTCGTGAAAATCGGTTGCACGGGTTCTGTCGTGACCATGAATAGAATTGATATCGTTGTCGACATGGTTATGCAGATTCCGTCTTGAAAATGGATTGCGTTTTCCGGTCATCAAGGGTTTTCATGGATTCCGCAAGAAGAGGTGACAATACATGAGAAAAGAATTTGAATTGGTAGAGATAGAACCAAACATATATGAGATCCCGATCGGCACGAAGACCACGAAATATCAAGGACAAATCAAGAATTATGACATGATTGTTCCCGCCCGGGTATATGCAAGCCCTCAATTGCTCCAAAAAATCAAGACGGACCAGACCCTGGACCAGCTAACCAACGTGGCTTGCTTGCCAGGAACGCAAAAATTCGCCCTGGCATTAAGCGACGCTCATCAGGGCTATGGATTTCCCATAGGTGGTGTCGCGGCCACGCTGGAAAATGAAGGTGCCATCTCTCCTGGTGGCGTGGGTTACGATATCAACTGCGGAGTCCGCTTATTGCGGACGAACATGAAGGATACTGATGTCAAGCCTGTTATGAAAGATATTCTCAACGCGCTGTTCGACAACATTCCTTCCGGAGTCGGTTCATCAGGCACGATTGGCACTATCACACCCAAGGATCTCGATGATCTCCTGGAAAACGGCGTGAACTGGGCGATCGAACGCGGGTATGGATGGGCCGAGGACGCGAGCAATTGCGAGGAAAATGGTTGCATGACCGGAAAACCAAACAAGGTCAGTGGTAAGGCGAAAAGCCGAGGGAAATCGCAGATTGGGTCGCTCGGGAGTGGAAACCACTTCTTGGAAGTTCAGCGCGTGGCGGAAATCTACGATGAGAAGATTGCAAAAGTCCTTGGCATCAACGAGGTAAACGATGTTACCGTGATGATTCATACCGGTTCGCGGGGGCTCGGTCATCAAGTCTGCACAGATTACTTGCGGGTCATGGAACAAGCAATCCAAAAATATCACATTTCGGTACCTGATAGGGAACTTGCCTACGTCCAGGGCAGCACGCCCGAAGCGCGGGATTATTACGATGCCATGGCATGCGCTGCGAACTACGCGTGGTCGAACAGGCAGATGATCACGCACTGGGTTCGGGAGTCGTTCAACTCGATATTCCACAATCCCGAGGAAATTGGCCTGGAGCTCATCTATGACGTGTGCCACAACATTCTCAAGAAGGAAGAACACGTGGTTGATGGCAAGAAAATGAAACTTAACGTGCATCGGAAGGGCGCAACCAGGGCTTTTCCCGCTGGACACGCAAAGATTCCAGAGAAGTACAAGAGCATCGGCCAGCCCGTGTTGATCCCCGGGTCGATGGGTACTGCATCGTATCTCTGCGTTGGCTTGAAAAAGGCAATGGAGTTATCATTCGGTTCAACGGCACACGGCGCTGGCCGCGCTCTTTCACGCGAAGCGGCTATCCGCAATTTCCGTGGCAGGACGATAGCCAATGAGCTCGCGCAACGTGGCATCCTTGTGAAAGCACAGACAGACACAGTCATTGCTGAGGAAGCTCCTGGTGCCTATAAATCGATCGATCAAGTCGTCCAGGTGAGCCATGACCTTGGGATCGTGAAAAAGATCGTGAAACTCGTCCCGATGGGCGTCACGAAAGGATAAATTTTCACTCTTTTAATCAATTTTTTTATACGAGAATTTCCATGACTTGAGATTTTCTTGCATTTGGCGAATAAGTTGAGCGATATCGGGATCATCTTTTTTATCTTTTAAAATCTTGAAAAGAAATTTCAAGATCACCTTCTTCCCCTTGAACGCGGCAATATCATCATCGTGGTCCTGATGAACGCGATGGTTCAAGCCATCGATGAAAACCTCGATAGTGTTCCCAGCATCGCTTGAAAAATGAGCACTGAACAAGGATGTCTTTGGATCCATCGTGCAATCCTGGATGCGTTCGCTCTTGATGCCGAATGCTTTATCGATCATGGTCTCCTCCGTCAAGGCGCTCAAGACATCCTCGATGGGCACTGTCGATTTTCCGGGTCCTTGCTTGGCGAGCTGATCCACATTGAAGGTGACGATTTTATCCGTCGAGATATCGAGAAGGCCTTGTTTTTTCCCGGTCGTTATCAATTTTTCGCACGTGGATGGGCGGTAAATCTTGAGATCGAAAGCCATGAAGAAAATCAAGTCCTGGTACGTGATGCTTTCTTTACCAAGGCACAAGTACACGTGGCGCATGATATCCTTGACATCCGCGGATGCGGGATTGAGCGAGACCATGCCTGATCACCCTGTTAGGTTTAATGTGGTAAGGCGGAAATCTTTTAGATTGATGATGTTGGGCTGGCCAATTGTTGGAACGATCCCCAAGCCTTTCATGAAATCGGTCTGTCCTTGAAAGCATCCGGAATTCACGAGCCACGTGCCGTGGTAATTCTTCACGCCATTGCAGTGGACGTGTCCAGTCAGCATGATGTCGGGCACCTCGCTGATCACGAGCCAATCTCTCTTATCGGGCGCGAGCTCGGTTTTCTTGCCAAAGGAGGGGGCGAGGTGCCGTGATTTCAAGAGTTTTTCCATTGATAGCTCCGGCGTCTTGTGCGTGATCTCGGGAATGTCGATGCTCAGGTCGATGAAACTCTCGCCGTGATACATCAATGTCTTGATTCCGTGTGTTTCAACAACGGCAGGATCGCTGACCATGATGGCGCCTATGTCATACAGGCTTTTCGCGTAAGATTTTGATGTTGCCGGCTGTGGCAAAGCTCGCCGTACCGGCTCGTGGGAACCTGGCGCGATGATGAACGTGACATGATCGGGAAATTCCCCGAGCATCTCGGCTGCCTTTTCAAACTGCTTCGTTGCATCCTTGATGACAAGATGTTCTTCTTGGGTCGGGTACACGCCAATTCCATCCACGAGATCCCCGGCAATGGCAACATACTTGACTTTACCAGCCATTTCTTTTGCCTTGTCCGATGTTCCTTCGCCTCGCATCCATGCCCTTAACCGGTTCCAGACATCACTCAAATGATTGTCGCTACCGACGTGGAGGTCGGAAATGAGCAAGATCGACAAGTCATCTTCTGATAAATGCGGCTGTCGTCCATGCTTAACGTCCGGCCAATGAAATTCGTTGGAAATGAAGATTCCATCCTTGTAGAATCCCTTGAAGCACAAGACCTCGTCAAGGATGATATACGCAAGATTCTTGGGATCCATACTCTTGGTGGAAAGGATGACATTGACCCGTCCTGTCTTGTCATCGATTTCGAGGATGGTATTACCCGATTTCGTTTGTTTCTTGTCAATGACCATCCCTGCAATGAATAACTCCTCGGATTTTTTCCCCGTCGTGGCGAGCTCGGAGATATCAACGAGACGTGCAATGTCATTGCGATTTTTAAACATGTTCTTCAGTTTTTCGAACCGATCATTGAACAAATGCGAGAAATCCGAGAATTCCCCGTCATTCTTGAGTCGTCCCGTGCAATCTTCGATGATCTTCACCGCTGGAGAATACTCCTTGGCGAGCGGCGTGAAAACGGATTTCGATGTCAAATCAAGTTCGTTCGTCGTGTTAGCAAGAACGGGTGACCCCACGGGCGAGACTGCCTCGACAACAGCTTGGAATGCCGGCGATTCGAGAGCCGGTTCCAGCATTTGCTGTTCCACGGGTATTGATTCTTTATCAGGCGTCAGATCTTTTACCGTCTTTGTCCTTGTAAGGAGCGCCTTTTTATGCTTATCTTCTACCGTTTCAGTGAGCAATGAGCTCGGTCGAGATGCTGGCTTGGTGGTGCTCGGGACATCCTTCATGAGATCGGAGATCGCGGCATCGATATTTTCAAGCATTTGCCGCGTGATCGTGGATCGTTGCTTGGCACTATTGAAACTATGCAAGAGGATGTTAGCAAAATTAGTTGGATCTTCTTTATTCTTGATGAATGATAAAGCACCTGGCGTGATGTTGAATCCAGCTCGTAAAAAGCTAGTAATTATCGATTTATCAACCGGCTCCTTCACGACCATGCTCGATCCTTCCTGAAAAACCTGGCATTTAACTCATGCCATCGTAGTGTGGTACATTTTCGTAATCATGTTGATAGATATTGAGTAGTAATGAAAATATATGAGTCTGCTTATCAATCGAAACGCTTGTTTGCTCGCTCCTTGTCACTGTCGTTCATGGTCTTCAATGACAAAAATTGGAAACCATTGCTCGTGCTTTCAAGTTCACCGATGTTAATCGGTTAATATCACTGGGAAAATTCCCGGCTCCAGTGCGCGATTAATCACCCGTTAATGCCGTTGTTTTTTAGGGCAAAAACTTTAGTAATAGCAAAGCTAGCATCGAATATCGAATCCTTTGCCACGCGTTGTTTTGCCCCCAGATTATTTCGATTTTTTCGCGGTGATTTCGTTCATGGTCGTTGTATCTGAAGAAATGGAAACTTATTTCAAGCAACTTGACCAGAAAATCGACGAAATGTACATCATAGCCCGCGAAGCCCGAAAAAAAGGGGGCATTGATCCAGTCCCTGACGTGGAAACGAACGTGGCCCCCGACATTGCTGGCCGCGTCGAGGAACTGGTGGGTCCAAAAGGCATTGCCGAGTTCATCAGGGAACTATCGAAAACCATGGATCGGGATAAAGTTGCTTTCAAGGTTGCCGAAAAAATCGTGGGGGATTACAAGGATAGCGATCCTGAGAAGGCTGCTGATCTTGCCATCCGATGCTCCCTGGCAATCAAGACCGAGGGCGTCGTGTCGGCGCCGTTGGAAGGCGTGCGCGAGGTTCGCATCAAGCAAGATAAAACCGGCCAGTATCTTTCACTCTATTTTGCAGGACCAATCCGAGCAGCCGGTGGTACCACCCAAGCATATGTGGTTTTGATTGCAGATTATATTCGTCGCTTGCTCAACCTTGATACGTGGAAACCGATCGATAATGAACTGCCTCGGTATTTGGAAGAGATCAAGCTTTACGACAAGGTAGTGAATCTACAATACACGAGCAATAATTCTGAACTTGAGTGGGTCGTTTCACATCTCCCGGTCGAGGTAACCGGCGATCAAACCAATCCCGAGGAGGTTTCCGCGTACCGAAACCAGCCACGCATCGAGACAAATGCAATCCGTGGCGGTGCTTGCCTGGTCATTAACGATGGCGTGCTGGCAAAAGCGGCCAAGCTCAACAAGATCATCGATTCCTTGGGCATACCTGACCTCGCAAATGATTGGGATTGGCTCAAGCACGTACCGAAGGAAGAAAAGGAAAACATCCCTCCAGAGCCAGCAGTCGATAAAAAATTCGGGGATGAACTATTTCAAGGCAAGAAGGAGGAGGGAATAAAAGAGGAGAAGAAAAAACCCAAGATTTTACCCAAGGACAAATTTATCTCGGAAGTCATCGCTGGACGTCCCATCATCGCCCATCCATCAGCACATGGCGGCTTTCGCATCCGTTACGGTCACTCACGAGACATGGGCGTTGCCGCGTATGGATTTCACCCTGCAACCATGTACGTGACCGATAGTTTCATGGCCATTGGCACGCAAATGCGTGTCGAGCGGCCAGGAAAAAGCACCGCATCCATGCCCGTGGATTCCATCGAAGGCCCCGTCGTGCGGTTGAGAAATGGCGACGTGATACGCATTGAAAAATCGAAAGGAATCGAGAAGATACTTCCAAGCATTGAGAAGGTTCTTTTTCTCGGGGATGTGTTGATAGGATTTGGTGAATTTGCCGAGAATAATCACAAGATCATGCCGTCACCATGGGTTGAAGAATGGTGGTTGCTCGAAGTAAAAAAAGCCATGGCGGACGCGGGCATGGATGTGCAGGCTCTCGCCTTGGCGATCGATGCCGATGCATCGATCGTGAAAGCATGGCTGGATGACATTTTTTATAAAAAGCCGGATCCTGAACACGCGGTTCGCATTTCCAAGGTTTTGGACGTGCCATTGCACCCGCGTTACGTGTATTTTTGGAACGCCTTGAAAGTCACGGATATCGAGGCCCTGCGTGATTGGTTTCTCACGTCAATGACGGAGACGCAAGACACCGAGGGAAAAACAATTCTTGCCAGCACGGAAGACCCCGAGATGAAAAAATTGCTCGAGCGGGCCTGCATTCCCCACGTGGTGGACGGCGAGACTTACTGCTTTCTCGATGAGAGTTTGCCTTTGATCGAGACGCTTGCCTTGCATGATGTTCAAGCGGTCGTCGATCCAGCAAGTCCATCGGTTCTTGAAGCATTGGCTCCGATATCGGGCGTGAAACTGCGTGACAAGGCCCCGTATTTCATGGGCTTGCGCATGGGACGCCCTGAAAAAGCGAAGGAACGCAAGATGAACCCGCCGGTGCATGTGCTGTTCCCGATCGGCCATGAATGCAGCTCCCAACGGGTGTTTCAGGACGCCATGAAAAAGCGCGCCGTGAAGATCGATGTTGCCAACCGGGCATGTCCCGAATGCAACGCTATCCTGTTTACGCCAACATGCCCTAAATGCAAGGTCGAAACGATCGCGTTCAAGACTTGCCCCAAGTGCAAGAAAACCTTCGAGAACACGGTTGAAACGTGTCCCGATTGCGGGATGACGCTTCAAGCCTATTCCACGCGAGAGGTTAACCTGGTGCCTATCTACACCGCAGCTATGAAAAAGATCAACATGAACTTGCCCAATATCAAGGCGATCAAGGGCATGTCCAGCAAGGTCAAGATGCCGGAACCCCTCGAGAAAGGCATGCTTCGTGCAAAGCACGAGGTCTTCGTGTACAAGGATGGAACATGCCGTTTCGATGCGAGCGATTGTCCGCTCACGCATTTCATCCCACGCGAAATTTTCGTGACCGTGGAAGACTTGAAAAATCTCGGTTACACGCATGATATCCATGGCAAGCCATTGGAGAAACCGAATCAAGTGCTGGAGCTCAAGGTGCAAGACATCTTGTTACCCAAGGCGTCGCTGAAATACTTGTTCAAGGTGGCTTCTTTCATCGACGACTTGCTCGAGAGAGTGTATGGCCTCCCCCGCTACTACAACATCAAGAAAGAGAAAGATTTTCTTGGCCACTTGATCATCGGCTTGGCGCCGCACACGTCCGCTGGCATCGTCGGCAGGGTCATTGGCTTCACGCAAGCGAACGTTGGCTATGCACACCCCATCTACCACGCCGCGAAACGACGAAATTGTTTTCCTGCGGATTCCACGATCATTGCAGAAATCGATGGGATCATCAATCGAATCCCAATAAAAGAATTATTTGACAACTACTTTGATAATGAAATGTCTGATAATGGTATCGTGACAAAATCCGTTTCGCGTGGCTCAGTTAACGTTTTGTCTTTTGATATGGCTTCCAATACCATAAAAATGACGCCCGTGATTGATGTTATTAAGCTTCCCGCCACAGATCATCTTATATCAATTGATTTAAAGCTAGGCCGATCCTTCACGACGACGTATGATCATCCGGTTCTTATAGTCGAGAATGAGCAATTGAAAGAGATAAGAGCCTTCGAGGTAAAGAAACATGACCGAATGTTAATTCCTTTTATAGATATTCTTGAAGAAGATGTAGAAATCCTTGATCTGGTCAAAGAATTTACACAACCGCGGTTTGCATTTCTCCAGGACGACCTCGCAATCCGCGGAATAAAAGAATTTGTCAAGGACTTGATCTATCGAAAAGGTCTTAAAGAGACTGCCAATTGCTTGGGAATCAATAAAAAGACACTTAACAATTATTATAGCGATAGGGATTCCATACCACTTTCGATTTTACTTCGCCTCCTAGATATGCATTCCCTTTCCATCAATGATATACCGGAATGTAAGTTAGGGTTCAAGCGAGATGACACTCTAGTTAATCGCTATATGCCAATCAATGATTCCTTTATGAGATTATCTGGATATTTCTTATCAGAAGGATTTTTACGAGAAGAGAAGGATACTTATCAAGTAGATTTAGCGGTTTCGAAGGCCGACCTGCGCGACGATATTATGGCATGCATCCGTGAAGTATTCGGATATGGTTTCAACCCGTATATCAATGAAAATCGCATCACAATCGCAAATCGCGTGATCTTACATGTTTTCAGGGATATAATAGGATTTAAAGCTACAGCCAGGACGAAGCGAGTGCCGTCGTTTATGTTTAAATTACCGCTTGGAAAGATCAGCAATTTAATTAAAGCATATTTTAGTGGGGATGGCGGCGTGGATCCCGTGCATAAAACGGTAGACTGCACATCCGTACATCGCGATTTGCTTGTTGATGTGGATTTCTTGCTTTTGCGTTTCGGTATTTTTTCAGCGATAGATAAGTCTTTTCATGGAGATTATGCGGAATACAAGATTCGGATACGTGGTGAGAATGTTCCCATCTATCATGAAAAGATCGGCTTCACATCACTTAGAAAAGCAGAAGCCTTGAAAGAATGTGTTCGTGGATTAGCTAGCATAATGAAAAAACAAGAAATGATAGGTAAAAACAGGTTAGTACCAGTCAAGGATGTCAAAATTCTTGATAATAAGGAGATCTCCTATGTTTATTCCCTTAACGCTCGAGATTATCACACGGTGCTGATTAACGATCACGTGGTAACGCACCAGTGCGATGGGGATGAAGATGGCATCTTGCTCTTCATGGATGTGATCTTGAACTTTTCCAGAGCGTATCTGCCTTCCAGCACGGGCGCGAAGATGGACACCCCGCTGGTCATATCCAGCCGGGTCGTCCCCGAGGAAGTTGACGCGGAAGCGCACAATGTCGACACATCATTTGGCTATCCGCTTGAATTCTACGAGAGATCGCAAGAATATCCAGACCCGAAGGATTTTTCAAAGATCATCGAGACCGTGAAGAGCCGTCTCGGTACACCGGGGCAATACGAAGGCATGGGGTTCACGCACCCATGTTCGAGCATCAATGAAGGGCCGAAAACGACGTATTACAAACAACTTGGGTCCATGAGCGAAAAAATAACTGCCCAATTCAATCTCGCCAAAAAAATCGTGGCAGTCGATGCCGCGGACGAGGCCAAGCGAGTTATCTCAGCACATTTCACCCCGGATATCGCTGGCAATTTGCGTGCCTTCTCGACCCAGCAATTCCGGTGCACGAAATGCAATGCCAAGTATCGGAGGCCACCGCTCCAAGGAAAGTGCACGAAATGCGGCAACCAGAACCTTACCTTGACCGTTTCACCAAGCAGCATCAAGAAATATCTCGACATCGCGTTGAAGATGGTGAAAGAATATAACCTTAGCGAGTACACCCGCCAGCGCATGGATATTCTCGCCGAGCGCGTGGAAAGCACGGTCTTCAACGGGACGAAAAAACAAAAATCATTGTCGGAATTTTTCTGAGCATCAAGAAATCAAGAGCTCGTGAAGGCGTTGATCGTTTCCGCCGATCAATTTTGGATGCCCATCTTGAAGTTACAACATGCCTCGAAGTTTCATGCAAAAAAACCGCAGCTCGCGTGTCAATTGCGTATCCTTCAGTTTCACGAGACGCTCGCGTTCATATCCCTCCATGGCTTTCTCTTCCACGATATCAAGCCCGGAAGCCTCGACCGCGTCTATGATCCGTTTTGCACTTGCCTTCCCCGCCCCGGAAATATTTGCCAGGTCATGCAAATTGAACCAGTCATCTGGATACATGAGTAAAGCTTCAAGAACTTGCACGCGAGTGGTGTCACCAAAAATCTTGGCGAGAAAACCGGTTCTTGCCGATGCATCGTGCTTGTCGATGGCTCGGGATAACTTGTCTGCTTGGGATGGCATGAGGTCAAGGAGGACCTTGGTCACCTCTTGTTGGAATTCAAGCGGGTCGGGATGCTTGCGCAAGAGCTCGAGAAATGATTGCTCCCACGAGGTGCCGGCTGGTTTTTCGGGGTCTGCCATGAATCGGTCATCGGCGTTCGAACACGTCTTCTATTTTCTAATTCTTCGAACGCAGAAAAAATTTTTTAATAGAGATGTGCGAAGATACGTTTATCCAGGTTCGAATGTATCCGGTATAAAAATTGAATGACAATTACATCACGAGCGCGTGAAAATCATGAATATATTCAACATCGATAGAGAAGAAATCGACAATTATTTCAAGACGCATCCAAGAACCCGAAAATTGCTCGGGGTGGCAGCATGGGTTGCTGGTACTGCAGCAGGGGCAATTACTATTCCCGGTCTAGACCCGACAATGTTTGATTCTATGGAAATTAGCGCAAAGAATGTGCTCGAAAAATTTTCCCCGGAAAAATATCACGGCGTGAACGGCAAGATCGTCGATGGAATCCTCGGTTTCGTGGGAAAGAGCAAGGAAAAACAGAAACTTTTGCTCGATATCTTGACGAATTACCTCAAGCTTGCCAACGAAATCGAAAAAGCAGAGTTTGACGATTTCATGGATAGTTTTGTTGGCTCGGACCTGAGATTCAAGGTCCGTCTTCGCAGGGAACTCAAGGACATCGAGCCATCAAATGGTGAATTGCATGACCTGATCAACGACCGGTTTGGAGATTTACATTTTAAACCGGAAAGGCTGCAGAAAAGGTTGGACGAATTAAAGGCCGAATTCCCGAGCACCTTGAAAGCACTCGGGGGGGCGCCTGAGCCAAGCGACGTCGAGCATTACAACGGCATGCAATGCCTCGCCGCTCACAATTCTTACAATGCCAACTATTTCAACAAGAAATTGCTGACGTTGAACGACGTCATCACGTACCAGTTGATCGAATGCAAGGCAAGGGGATTGGAATATGACGTGTACGAGACACCGGAATTAAGCAAAGGTGACACGTTTCAAGCCCTCGTGTCGCACGAAGCCGTTACCGAGTACAATCCCAAGAAACACGTTTATTATTTAAAAGATTGGCTGAAAGCGGCAAGCGAAGTCATTAACGGCATAGAAAATCATGAACCAATCGTGATCCACATAGAAGCAAAGAAGATCACGAACAAGAAAGAATTTCCCGAGCGCCTCGACAAGGCCATCAGCGAATTTTTTGATGTTGGGTCAATTTTCACCCCCGTCGAACTCGAGGAATTTTTGGACGAATGGCCCACGGAAGAACACTTGCGCGGGCGGGTCATTTTCGTGCTCTCTGGTATCCTGTCAAATCTCAAGGAGCAATATGATGAGTGCGAGGGAAAACTCGCGTTCGTGGACATGACACCTACTGAATACTTGTTTGATGCGAAGCTGCGAGCCCGGAGTTTCATCAATTTCTACGCGGACGCGTATAAATTGACCTTGAGTAACGTTTTCGTTGACATGTTACGAAAGCAGAAGAAAATCATGCGCGCGTGGCGTGCCAACAAGAAGAAGACGCTCCAGGACTTGATGTTTCGCGGCGTTCAAATGCTCGCCACGGACATATTTCACAAAGAACGAACCTACAAGAAGGCAAATCCCATGATCTTGCCGCCTGATACTGGCTATCAATTTCTGGACAAGCTCGATGAATTGCGAGCTCAAATCCACCACAAGAGAAAGATATAATCTAATCATCAGTCTTGTTTTCTTAAATTTCGTTTATTTTATCAAGGGTCACGCCATGTTAGAGATTCATGTGGATTTGAATCTCTTTTTTCACGGATTCTAGCTTGAAGTGACGGTAAATACATCGCATTCAAGACAGCTAAAAATACAAGCGCAAGAAGCACGGGAAATAGTATCGAGATATCAATCAAGCCAAGAATCACTGATATCAAGTAGCTTATGAGGAGATCAATGCAAATCAAAGCTCCAGTTACTAACAAGATCTTATTCCTTGACGGAGGAGTTCTCATGTGCGTAACCTTCACGATTTCAATGTTGAATGCCATCCCGCTAAGGAGCATCCAAAACAATATCGTGCCTATTATAATGTCATACATTAGATTCGCGATGATTACCAGGATGATGATCAAGCTCGTGAAAAGGAGGGTCGTGTCGAGATTGATTGGCAATACCGGCGATGCGATTCGTTTCCATAATGGAACCGTGATCTTGTTTCTTGATACATCTTTGCTTTGCGTTGCAAGGTAGTTTCCTTGATGGATAATAACGAACACCAGCAAGATCGAGATGCATCCCAGCCCGGCGAGCGTAGCCAGAAAAATATAATCAAGACCAAGCAAATCAACAATGTCCGTTGTCGTCCCGATGACAGGAAAGAATGCGCCGAGAAAGATCGCGGAGATCAAGGAAACCTCGTTCCCGCGATCAAGATACAACAAGATGGACATAAGCAAGATGCAGAGCTGAACAAACAAAAATACCGGAATGAAATCGAGCAATGTCGCAGCCACGAACGTGAAACAGAGGATCGGCTTGATTATTGCATTCTGCAAGGAAACCTTGAACCAGGACATTGCCAAGTGCGCGAGCAAGACGGATACGGCGAGATAGACCAAGGATATCGTTACAGACCCGATGATGGCATCCACCACGCGTTCCGTGTTTTCTGAGACTTGCACGGTCATCAGGAAGATCGCGGTCCAGGAAAGGATCGCATTCGCTCGATTAACGTTCATGTGGCATGCCTTTCTTCCAGTAAATGACGATAATGCAAGTAAACATCCCCCAATTCATGGCTTGAAGTATGATGTTTAATTGAAATGCAGGGCTCGCGGAATACGATGGAATCGATCGATCCTGGTACATGGTCGTGTTCATGAGATCATTTTGAAACACCGTGTACGGGTCATTGTAAAAATCGATGAAATCCTGCACGTTGCGTTGCCCGGGATATGGCACCCAGAAGCCATCCAAGCCTTGGTCTGCCCAAACGAGGCAGTAAGCAATTTGGCTTGCCTCACGGTCATTTTTCACGAGGTCGAGCAATTGATCAACGAACCAGTGGGAATCGTTCGTAAAACTGAGGCCATTGCTTGGACCGACCTCTGACAACGCGGCTACCTTGCCCTTTGAATTTGCCAGGTCGACGATAGTGGCCAAGGATCTCCTCGTCTCGTATTTCCATGTCATGTAAGGCCCCGTCGGAGTATTATCCAGCCCCCCGTAAGAGTCCAATGCCAGGACATCGACATAATTGTCACCGGGATAGCATTCCAGGTAATCATCCTTGGAAATGGCGAAGACAGGCTTGTCCGGCGAAAAAACGTAGAGAAAATTGTGCACGCCCTTGATGTCTTTCAAATAATGAACTGTAAACTGGTATAATTCCTTGTATTCGTCAGGAGTGCAATATTTCAAGCACCACCAGAACGCATCGATGTTGCACTCGTGCCACGGGCGGAACAAGATGGGTATTGATCTGTTCTTGCTATCCACGAGATTCCCGAAGAGTTTTGCAATCCGATCCAGCGCTGCCGTGAGATCATCGTGCAAAGCACCGCCCGGGAGTATTTTCGGCACAACCGAGCCGTTCGTGTCGTAAAAAGTGCCGCCCGTGGCAAAATTCCAGCAATGCCACGAGAGCGTGATGACGCCGCCTCGATCGAACGCCGCGATGACATCGGGCACGATGTGCTGCAATCGGGCATGAAACCATGCACCTATCGGAGTCGACGAGTTTTCCCATGTATCAAGGTCGATTCCGCCGATATCATACCCGTACACAGCAGGATACGAGCCCGTGATGGTCTTGACATCTGAACGATTAGGATTGAAATACCATGTCGAGCCGTTTGCATCGACCCCCACGAGCGTCGTGTCCTGGTGTCCGAATAACAACTCGTTTCCTGAAACGAATTTCAAGTTTCGATACAGGTTCACCGTGGTATTCGTGGCATTCGCGTCGATCGGATTGAAGCCCGGATCGCCACGGTCTCCATTGATGTTCCCCGATGCGGATGCAAGAGTTGCTGAAAATAGCACGAACATAGGGGTGACGAGTATCAAGAAAAGGCATGTTGACGCCGATTTACCTCGTTTCATCGGGATCATGTTCGCAAGAATGCCGGGGAGAAGTTTAAAATAACGATAAGCCATGGCTGGAATTGGGCATCAACTTGCAACAAACAAGCCTGAAATAAAATATGCGATCAAGAAAAATTCCCTTCAATGCACGATGCTTCGAAAGAGGTTAATTAAATTAGAGATAGTGCAGCTTTAATGCTGGAAAGCGAACATCAAGATCATCATGATCGGCAGCACTGCCGCCATGACTATGCACATCAAGTTTTGTGACTTTTTTTGCTTCTTGTTAGCGCCTTCCAATTTACCCTTGCATTCGACCGAGCAGTATTTTTTCCCGAGGTGGATCGCTCGTCCGCATACCCCGCAATGTGAGTGTTCAACCATGTTTTTCGGGATCTTGCCGCGCCATTCTTCTGTTTTTTGATCGATTTGCTCGTACCTGGTCTTGAGTTGTTCTTGGGTTTCAGCCTTGTTTTTTCTCCCGAACCAGCCTTTTTTTGGCATGGGGATCTCGTTCTTTGCCTCGGTCATGAGTTAAGGAAAACAACGGCTTTAAAAAAATGTTCTTAAAATAAAAGATAACGTTACACGTCGCCTCATATTTGCCTCCCGTTCATCGTTCGCATGTCATTTTCCCGTGATCACGATGAAATGAAGAACTACAGTGGAAATATTAATTAAAGACTTGAGTGTAATTGCGAATTCCTTGTAAGACATGATGAAATTCATGGTTACTTGGAAAAAATCTAGGGATGTCTAATGGTTAGTGCTTTTACCTCATGATTGCAAGAGCGATGTCAAGTTAGCCTTCCAGAAGCAGGTTGCATAGGTTGGCCACCACTGCGACACGACGAAATAGACGACCTGGCCTTCATTTTCAACAAGATCCGGTTGCATGAAGCTGCCGTACAAGCCCCAGAATTCCTTATAATTCAAGACGCCAATCTGGTCGCTCCACGGGCCCCAAAGAGTCTTGCTCGTTCGCAGCACGATCGTTGCGGTGTAATGCTCGATGTACATTGCCACGTATCGTTGGAGATATTTATCCCACATGACCGACATCTCGCCGACAGGGCGATCGAACACGGACACCGCGCTGGACATGTCATCGTTCCATTGTGGATTGCCCTGGCCGTCCAAGCCCACGTAATAGGAATATGCGGATTGGTTCAATTCCTGTCCCTGGGGCACCCGTAACAGGTATGCAGAGTAATACCTGCCAGCTGGCGTCGCGAGCAAGTACTCGTACCCCGTGGCATTATCGGCATCGTTCAATGACAGCACGTGCGCGAACATGACGAAATTGCTGTCGCCAGGCCACGACATGTTCGATATCCTCGTGAAATGGATGCCATCAGAGGAAGCGGCGATGCTGGCGTTGTTGCAATTATACACGCCGGCCACGCCCCAGTTGTTGATGTCCATGTAATAGATGTAGAACTTGTTGCCATCCGTGATGGCCGTCGTAGGAATCGTCGTGTATTCGGCTCCGTTGATCTTGTGTTTTGGCTCGAACAGCGCCCTTGCCAAATGCGTCGAGTCGTTCACGATCCACCCGTTGACCACGACGCCATCGACCGGGTTCGTGTCCGTCGACCAAGCCATGGTGTTGGATCGCCAATCTGTTCCATTGAAGCCAAAAGTATCGCCGAAAATGTAATAGAAGCGTCCCTGGTATTTCGTCACGATGCCAAGATCGCCGCCATAAACGTCGACGACGGTTGAATCGTTGAGAGCATACTTTCCGTTCAGCCAGGACACGAATGCATGCGGCACGAAGACCGCGGGAACTCTCGGCGTGTCTTCGTTGATGATCGGTGGCATGAACAGGTTTGGCACGAGAGCAGCGACGAGTATCGCCGAGATTACAAATTTAATTTTTCCGATCTTCATTTACGATTCACCATCTCAATCATGTCATTCTCGAGCGAGCTCGAGCAGCACCACGCAATTGGCATCCAGCGCAACGTGAAAGGACGCCGATCCATCGTTCCCGACAGTAATGGTGCTCGAAGGTTCGGGAATAAGGGTCAACGGATCCGATCGCCCCTGCTTCCAATTCCACCACGCCGTGTATCCCGCGGTGTTGTTGAATGCTGTCCCGATGTCGAGATCATAGATCGACCCTGCCGGATACCGGGGGACACCCGTGCTGTTTTGCAGCCATGTCGTGAACCAATTATTCTCGTTCGCGTTGATCCGGTACACGGTTTCGTTGTAGGTTCCGGCGGACAAGCCCTGCAGCGACACGTCTAGGGTCGTTCCTTGCTTCCACGATCGCTGGGGCGTATACTTGTACAGCAGCGCACGGTATACGCCGCCGCTTGCATTCTTGCTGGCAAACCCCCCCACGAGGTGCGTGGACGGCATTGAAAGGGGCGAATAATTCATGGTTACATTAATGAGGGTGGAACCGACCATGCGTTGCGCCATCTCGTGCACTAAACCATGGGGCGAAAGGAACCCGTCGTATAACATGTCCCATTGCACGAACGTCTGGAAATTAAGCCCAATAACCGATGAGATCATCCATGCATTCCACGCTGCACCGAGTTCCGTGCCATCCCCAGACCAGAGCCGTTTCCCGTTCTCGTCGACGAGGATCATGCCTTCCTCGACTGCCATGGTGAATTTCTTGTTTAATCCAAGCGATGCCAGGTGCACGAGCCAGCGCGTGACGAGGTTGGACAAATCATCTGGCGCCGGAGGGCTACGGAGGTCGTGGTAGTAGCTGAAGCTCACGATGTCGGGAAGTAGCGTGGCATTCTGGGCAGCGACGCTCTGGAGCACGTGCGTCGCGAAGGTGAAATCACCGTGATTTGCCATGTTACCAAGGATGAGCGTCGCGTTCGGGAGTGCCGCCTTGATGGGCCCGAAGGTCGCCATCCATAGCTGCACGTAATCGTCAACCGTCCCCGTCCACCAGTCCTTATTGTCTGGCTCGGTCATGAGGCGGAATTTCCATGTGCTCACGTTTGCAATGCCCCACCTGGAGATGCAATGCGCCGTCATGTTCCCGATATACCACCCATATTCCGTGTAACTTGCAGGCGGGAGCGTGAGCGCGTCGAACGCGCCATAGTCTGCCGTGGTGAACGTCGATTTGTTCGCCAGCGCGTGCGGGACATTGCCGATGACGAGCACGAGATGGAGCTTGGCATTCAAGACGCGATCGATAGCGACGTCTAGGTTGGTAAAATTGTACCACAGCGAACCGTTACTGTAACGAAAAACGTAATCATTGGAATAATGATAACTCGCTGGTCTCCCGCCTGTCGCGGTCATGAGCACGAGCGTGTCCACGGTCGGATGTTGCGCCTTGAACGTGATCATATCGGCAGGTACCATCGTCACGTCCCAAACATTCATGCAATTCCATACGGGCGAAATTGTTCTTCCCCCGGTTGTTGAAAAGTCGATGTTTACTGTCAAGGATGTGATGATCGTTGGATTCCATGACGGGACGATTGTATTCATGACGATCACCCCGGCAAAGACTGCCAGTATGGCCCAGTGCTTGAGCGCGTTCCGATTCATAATTATCCGATATGCTGGCCGCGTTTATGTATGTATGAAACCAGTTTGTAGGGAAGACTTATTGTTACAATGATCGGTCGCCCATTTATTGATAACTCTGACATAGAATATTTCAATCAACACTTGAATACATGGTGAACAACAAATGCACTGTTCAAATTGCGACACGGAATTACCTAATGATGCAAAATTCTGCCCCGAATGCGGGGCTGAATTCTCCATTCCCTTGAAAAAACCTGTAGCACAAAACTCGATACCACCACGGCGAGCCCCGCCAGCTGAAGCAACTCTACCTTCGATCCCACCACGGCGAGCACCTCCAAGCCAAGTGCCAGAAAACCCCGCACCATCGAGCGCGATGTTCATCCCACGCAAAACACGACGCGCTCGCAGGGCAAGCGCGTCCCGGATCATCATTTCCCTCATCTTGATCTTCGCCGTAATCGGATCGGCAATGGCCGTCATCACGTTGACCACATGGGGTTCGTACAAGGGTGACGCTCGATACACCTACGCGCCCTCTACCTTTCCCGCCAAGGACTCGTGGTCTTTCAGCACGGATTCAGCGAACATGAACATCCAGTACACCACGAACATCTCGGCGCCGGAAATCCAGGTCGCGGTGCATTACGATTTCGCGGGGGCATTCTTGAAAGGAAAAACCGCCGCGGACGTGTACACGCTGACCTTCGACAACGCGAGCAAGCATTTTTCTCTTGCTCGCACGAACGTATTGACCTTTGCCATGCTCGATAATAGCTCGGTGCTCGTCACCCTGAATCCAACCGTTATCTTTTCCATCACGGCCTCAATCGCGAGCGGAAACCTCGCTATGACAATTCCTGATGGCATCAAGGTCGGGGATCTCTCCATGACCACGGTAAGCGGGAATAATCACCTCGTGGTCGGAAATAATGATACCATCAATGGCACGGTGTCTATGGCAGCGACAAGCGGCAATGTGAATTTCACATCAGGCAGCAGCAACTTCACGAAATCAATGGCATTCCAAGACACATCGGGGAATGTAGGTGTGACGATGACCGGTGGCAACGCGGGCGGCAATATAATGGCCAACACGACGAGTGGCAACGTGAACATGAACATTGCGAACGTCACACTAGCTTCGAACATTCGTCTCGATGTCGGCGACGTCTCGGGCAATGTTATCCTCACCATGGACCAGCGGTTGAATCCCACCAAGAATGTATTATGCTATCTTGGTGACGTGAGCGGGAACGTCGACGTGAATTACAAGGCAAGAAGCACGCAATCAAGTGCCTTGCTCTCGAGCACCAAGGTCTCTGGGACAATCAATTGCATTAACAACGGCGGGTTCGAATCCCTTGCAGGAGGATCGGTATTCCAGACCATGAACCAAGGAAATCCGAGCCGATTCGATGCAAACGTGGCCGTGGTATCTGGAAACATTCATATCATTGGCCAAATGTTTGCGTGATGCAGAATCACTTCGTTTTTTTTTACAAACTCACTTTTTCTGTATAAATCCCGTCATGTTTAATACCAATCCCGCCGAACTTGCACCATGAATGGCCAGGAACGATTCATCGCGGCCCTCAAGTGCGAGCCCGTGGACAAGTTACCATGCCACTGGCATGGGCCCGAGCCTGCGGGGCTGTATATCAAGCAATTGAACGAATTTCTCGAGATCGAGGATAATCCCGAGATCGAGTCATGCTTCGAGATCGGCCCGACCGGCGATCTCACGATGACGAACTGGTATTCTCGCGGCACGTCGACCGATATCGGCATCGGCGCGGGAGGTATCAACTTTCCGATGGTCTATTACAATCGCGAGAAAAAATGGTTTTACACCGCCGAGGAAGCAAGGTCGCTCCCCGCTTCCGAGAAGAATTTCACCATCACCATGGCGGGCGAGATACGCCAGTTCGGATACCAACTCGGCAAGCCAGGTGAACGGCCAGCGTCCTATTGGTGGAAGATAGGCCATTTTTTCGAGGGTGATGAATCGATGGAACGGTTCGAAGCCTTCTACAATGAATTTGGCCACCCGTGGGAAGCGGAGATTGATCCGGACGGTGAATCTATCAAGAATGCTCGCAAGCGCATCCAGGAGTTCGCTGAATATGGTTCTCCGCATGCCGTTTCTGGCAACGCGCCGAATCATTTCGAGGCCCTCTGGGGCGGCTTCGGGCCAATGACGGTCGCGAAGCTAAGCCGGTCTTATCCCACTCGCCTCCATGAAATCTGCAATAGGTTCGAGAAATATATACTCACGGTCGAGCAAGCCAGTCTCGAAGCCGGGCATCAGATCATCAGCACGGGGGATGATCTTGGCCAGAAGGATCGCGCTCTCGTTTCCCCCAGGGTGTATCGCGAGTTTTTCTTGCCAGCGCTCAAGGCGAGGTGCGACCTCGCGCACAAGTTCGGTGCAGTGATCTGGATGCACTCGTGCGGGTTCATCGAGGAATTACTCGACCAGTTTCTCGAAGCGGGGCTCGATGGCTTACAAAGCCTGGAAGTTCCTGCTGGAAATGATCTTGCAAGGATCCGTGCCAAGGTGCGCGACAAGCTCTGCTTGATCGGTGGCATCGATAGCTCCAGGATCATGACGTTCGGCACGCCCGAGCAATGCGACGCGCACGTCAAGCAACAAGCCACGAACGCGACGATGCTCGACGGGACGTCGATGGATACCGGTTACATTCCAGGACCTGCCCACGACTTGCTCGACACGCCGCTGGCTAACGTGCAGGCGGTGATCCATGCCATCGGCAAGTATTGTCCTTGCCCGCTCCAGTTTTGAGACCAGCGGTTCACATCAACCGCGTCTGCAAGATCTGGGCTTCTTCAAGAATGCGGTCTTTTGCTAGCTCGCAATACTCGGCATTGATATCCACGCCAATGCCGGCACGATTGTTCAAGGCACACGCGACGAGAGTCGTCCCGCTGCCGAGGAACGGGTCGAGCACCATGTCGCCGACGTAGGAGAACATCTTGATGCAGCGCCGTGGCAGCTCGACCGGAAAGGGTGCGGGATGGCCGATCTTTTTCTTGGACTCGCCCTGAAAGTTCCACGTGCCATTCGTCCATTCCAGGAATTCTTCTCGGGTCACGTCAGATTCACCCTTGGAAGCTTTTTTCCATTCCATCTTGTACATGATGGCGATCACCTCTACCGGTGCGATCACATAGGGGGCACTGGCTGACATCCACGAGCCCCACGCGGTGCGGCGGGAGATGTTCTGCTCGTTCCAGATGATCGTGGCGTGGTATTGGAAGCCTGCTTGCTTGGCGATCGTGATGAAATCGGCGTAAACGCTTTGTTGACCGCCCTTGTTCTTATCAAGGGGAATGTTGAAGCACGCACGGCCATCATCCTTGAGCACGCGGTATGCTTTGGCTAGCCACTTCGACGTGAAATCCAGGTATTGCTCGTAGGCAATATCGTCCTTGTAATTGCCATAGGCGATATCGACGTTGTACGGTGGCGAAGTCACTAGAAGATCGATGGATTCATCGTCGATCTCGCTCGTGGTGATGAAATCATCGTTGATGATCTTGAGCCGATGTTTCTGGTTGGTGAAAAATATCTTGCCTTCGCCGTCGGTTGTCACGATGATTCCACTAACTAGTTATGATTGCTTGTCAAGCACTAAGTCACCAGCTGGCGTTAAAATGCTTGGTATTGCTGGAAGATGGGGATAGACCATCCGAAAACATGGCTTTTAACATCCTATTTGATCGATCTTCGATCTATTCTGCTCATTTCGGATCGACTTCCGATCAAATTACGGGGGAATCGTATGCAAATCTAATAAGCAATGACTTGCTCGAATCGTTGAATACAATCGTTTTTGTCGGCTCGTGATAAAAAGTGTTGATCGAAGAAATTTTCTCCCTCACGTCTCAACTATTCAAGACCGTCATCCAGAAAGCAAAGAAGGAGAATGTGACAAAAATTAGCAAGGAATACGTTGAACGCATCGCTGATGAAACAGTGGCGATAAGGAATCACGTCGCGAAGGAATGCATCATCAACCGCGTGCTCTTTGATGTGTAATGCTTTTTTTATTGCTTTCAACCATTGATCACATCTACCACGTGATCGTCCATCCACACCATTGACGACCGAACGACCTAGGATGCAATTTATTATGCGTCGATAACTTACTAATACTCGTGTAAAGTGTTTCGTGCACGGTTAACGGGTAATGGATAAAATCCGTGAACGAATTTGCCACGCACAGGTAACGAAGCGGTTAACGTGCCCGCCTCGAGTCGGGCGTTTCTGAACGCATGCTTGAAAGCGGGTGGCCCAACGGCCTCGGGGGTTCAAATCCCTCCCTGTGCGCTTTTTTCAAAATCTTTATAAATTTCGGAGATTTTTGGGAAAGAATCGGAGAAATTACCATGCACGGGTTACGGAGCGGTTAACGTGCCCGCCTTGAGCCGGGTGTTGATATTATACCCGCTTGAAAGCGGGTGTCCGAAAGGACTCGGGGGTTCAAATCCCTCCCCGTGCGTTTTTATGGTATCACAGTATTAGCTCAATTAGAACGGCCATCAGCAGATAATCCCCGTGCATTACGCAATCCATCGTCGATATCGATGGCAGTGAGCCGCCCGCTTGTTCTCGTGATGCTGATGATGCCGAATTTTTCAAGAATCCTGATCTTTCGCATCAACGTCGACCTGGATGCATTCACTCGTGCCTGTAAAGTTATGAAATCAATGCGAGGCGAGAGTTGCAATGCTTTCAAGATTGCACGAAATTTATCGTTGGCCACGAAATAAAGAAGGAGATCTTGCTTTTCATTCGTGCCGGTTCCAAAAAAGACCGTGTTATGCCGGATATCTCGCGCCCGGATCACGCCAAACCGCTGCAAGATGCCGAGTTGTTCCAGCACGGTTCGGGGGCTTAGTAACACTTGGCGCTTGATTGCCGAAAAGGTGATTCCCGGGTAATCATGGACTATTCTAACGATTTCCTGGCGCGTCTCATTTTCCATCACATTTTCCGCCGTGATGCGTCGCTGTGGTCTCTTGAGAGTTTGCCGGCCATAGTTTACCTCGATGACGATGAAGATAGATAAAGCGATGAACATTCCCCCGATCGGAATGTAGGAAAAGAATGCTGGTGTTGTGGTACAGGCGCATGCTGCGTACAGGGTCACAAATCCCCGTACAATTAGTATAACATCGCGTGATGCGTTTAATCCAACAATCATGTGCACATCTTGAAAATAAGAATTATTGGAGAGAGAATACCGTATATCGGCAAGCCACGTGATGTTGGCTATTAACAGATGTGTTTCATTAAAATGATGCCACGTTCCATTTAACATAACACCAATGGAGAGATTTTGATAAAGATTCAAGAAGGTTGATCTGATCCTGGCTGTTATGTTTAAGGTCGCATTGGGATGAGTGATATTCGCATCATAATAGATGCTAGCCGAAGGCTGGCCAAGAAGTGCCCCGAATGGCTTGAACCATGACTTATTCTCGTAATGGTATGGTGGAAACACGTCCAAGGGCTCGGGAAGGGCACCAACAACTTCGGTATAGTTGAATGTCTCAGCACGGGTCAATGACTCGCTATCAATGGCTGGATCCTCGTAGATGCGTTGGACATGCACGGTCGTGGTCTGGAACTGGAAGGAAATTAGGATAAACAATGTGCCCATGATGGAGCAAAGCAAGCACGCGAACGATATCAAGCGAGATAATTGGCGCTTCTTGTCGATCGACCCACGATGCGCGTGAAGCGTGATTTCCACCACGCAAGACAAGATAATTAGCGGTACGATTATCGTAGTGCCCGCGATGTAAAGATCGGCCTGGATCATGCACGTCACCTATGGTTTGCCAGTGATCGTCGATTGACGGTTTAAATTGATGCGTGAATAAAGAAAAACATCACCCACGACCTAATAAAATCGTATCCAACCGAAAACGGTCGCGTGCACGGTCTTATTGAAGAGCAACCAGTCCAACCAAAAACGGTCATTTACATTTTATTTCGAATCGAGCATCCTTCTCGGTATTATTATCCTTTCTCATGATAAGATAATCGATCAATCGTGATCACCATGGTACTATAGTACTATATTTATATAGCAAGATTCTCCTATGGAGGTTATGCCAACGACAATTCAAGTCAAGCAGGCCACCCTGGAAAAACTGAAGGCGATCAAGCAAGACAAAGGCATTCCCACCTACGATGCACTTCTAGAATACTTCATCAAGAAAGAGCAGGACGTTCCTGATGATTTATTTGGATATGTGAAAGGAAAAATGACCCCTTTCAGCCAGGATGAGGAAGACCAGGATCATGAGTTGTAAATTCGTGCTGGACTCTTATGCTTTTATGGAATACGTTAACGGAACGAGCATGGGCCAGATCGTGAGGGAAGCATTGATAAATGGCACGTGCGTGACGCCATCGATAGTGATTGCCGAGTTATCGAATAAGTTCCATCGCAGCGGGAGGGACGACGAGTGGGAACCGCTGTTAAAATTCATTTCCGCAAAAACTCATGTAATGCCACTCGACAAGCAACTCGCGAGCAAGAGCGGGAAACAAAAAGTGGCACTGCGACAACGCGTGAAGAGTATCGGGCTTGCTGATGCAATCATTTACCAAACGGCCATCGAAGCCGGTGGTAACCTTGTCAGTGGCGACGAGCATTTCGAGGCCTTCTACGACGTGATATACTTGAAGCGCCCCGACGAGGCATTGGAAAAAATAAGGAATCTGCTAGCGACTTCCGATTAATGTACCATTTGGGAGGTACCCTTCGGGGGGCAATGTCATTAAGCGGATATGGCATCCTTCGGATGCCAATGTCGGTTTCATATGTCATTGTTTCCCTGATCGGCGAAATATAAAAATAGAAGTTACCTTCCAGTAAGCCCGTTTATTGCCGCATGCCAGTTCTCTGAACGAACCAACGCCTTCAAAATATTGAAGGGGTGAAACACGACGCTCGGGGCCCCGCACCTGTTGGGTGTATCCCCAAGCTTCATCTGTAGGCTCGCAGGTATCCTGGTCCTAACCGACTGTTTCATGGCTGGTTGCATGCACGGGCTTCACGCAACTCGCGGGGACCGGCCAAGCTTAATGAAATGGATCGGCGATGACGGTGCCGCCATGCCGTGCCAAAAGTTAGCAAAGACTCGTCCGGGGTCGTGCTTCACCAAAAAATATTGTGATGATGTTGCATCTGAAGGTATGTGTTATCCCGGCACTATCTTGATGTTATCCGTGAAGAGCTCGCTCGCCTATCGGCTCGCTCGCATAGATGTTATTTCAAAGTTTTGAGGGGAAACAATGACATAGATGAAGTTAGCATTATAATCACCCTTGTTTTTTGTGATACAGGTAATAATTAAGGCGACGCGTCGTCGTGAGCTGCTTTCTTAGCGCGTGGCGTCCCGGGCGGAATGGGCTCTTGAGCATGCGGATCTCTTCTTGAAACGCCGCGACGTGTCGACGCATGGTTGCCTCATCCTTGAGAAACAAGCCCACGAGGTGGCCAGTGAACATCGTGTACGCGCCGGATTTTTTCACGTGGTACACGTGCTCCAACCCATCCTGGATACTTTTTGCACGGATCAACCAATCCTGGGCCTTGCTCGTGATGGCTTCGAGTACTTGCAAGAAGACCGCCGCGTGAAAATCTTGCTGGATGCTGTTCACCTTTCCAGAGCTGAAGCATTCCACCTTGAGATCGTGCTTGAACCGATTGAACCCGGTTTCCACGCCCCATCGCTTGCCGTAGATGTACTTGAAATCAGATATCTTATATTGCTTGCGATTCAGCAGTGATGTCACCAGCACTTCCGTCTCTCCCCCAGGGAGTTTAAACTTGACGAGGCGTACCTGCACCGCTTCCGGATAAACGCCCCCCAAGACCTGGGTTCGGTAATGTGGGGACGCGTGCAACGAAATGATCGCGTCATTTTCAGCGCTGTTCACGAAATCTACGACTTCCTTGTACGTGGAGCTCGTTGGAAACCGGATGATGAAGTCGAAGCCACGGAGGACGTGCTCGACGATAACTGCATAATCCGCGTATCCGCGATCGTAGATGGCTATCATGTCGGGAGTGAAATGCTCGAAATGATGATCAAATAACAGATTCTTTTCCGCTTGCACTTTCTCCAAGCAAGCATCTGTTGGCAAGTCATTAAGGACGTCATATGCGAAACTACCCAAGCCAAGAATGGTCTCACCATCGGGAACTTTATTCGTCTGGATCGAGTAGGAGGCGCGGGTTTCAGGGGTGTCAGGGAGGTAAAGGCGAGTGCAATCGATGGCCCACAACTTCCTGCCATGCCACGTCGTCACGAGCGAGGCGCGCGGAAATGCCTCATAGAAAAATTGAACGGCCCGGTTGGCCCAATCGTGGAAAAAATTCGGCAAGACTTTTGCTCGAGCTTGGAAGAAAACGCTGGCGGTGGGACAAGCGGTGCCGGCACCGAAGCCCTCATCTTGAAACATGTGAAGCATCCGTGTTTGGGCAGGACTAGCATGCTCAAAGAGCAAGGCAACGCAAGTTGGTGCGAAGGTAAAGCAGCGATCCCGCGTGAAAAATGAAGGAACGGCACGATATGTTTCCTTCGTTGCGGGATCGTTTAAGAATTCACGCATTGCATCGATGAAGGCTGTAGTGATGGATTGATCGCCAACACCATCTTGGACTAGTTTGAATGCCGAGATTTCTTGCGGTTCTTTTGAAAGCACGGATGAAGCGTGTGCAGAGCCAACGGATTTAACGTCCAGGGAATATGCCATTAACCGAAAAAGAGTGCCGGAAATTTAAACATGTGTATTCTTGATGCGAAGATCTTCCCAGAAACAATCATTACATTCATTAAAAACACGATCAACCAGTAAAGCATAATTATGGCATAATTTATCAAAAAATCGCATTGATCTAAAAACAGAACTATATCTAGCGGGCATTTACTACAACTTAGCTTAACTTAATGAGATTGCCTTCGGGGGGTGGGGGGAATGTTATTCATATCTGACAATGTAGAGGGCAAAACTCGGCTAAATGTTTATAATGCAATTCTTACAAAATAAAACTCATGAATATTAGAGACGTGTTTGATTTCACGGGAGGCACGATTCGACCTAAGGAACCGTATCAAATACATGATGGCGACGATGACCTCGTGAAATTTGAAAAAAACTTAATTCAAATGGAAGTCTTGTTAAAATGGTCATACGCGGCAGCAATCTTGATACAAATGGGAATACTTTTAGAAAAACGGCATCAATTTGATGAAGCAGAAGAAAAGTACAAAATGGCTCAACATATTATGGCAACTGAACGCGATCCACCAGAATTACCCTTTTTCGGCAAGCATCCTTCACCATATGAAAAACCTCTGGATACTAACATATTAATGGCGCAATCTTTTGCTGGTTTGGGTCGTATCGATATTGAACGTGAGAACTTCAAGAATGCCTTAGAACATCGGTTTGCTGCAATCGAGTTCTTAAAACTTGTAGAAAATCCAGATGAAAAAACACGAGATTTTCATGCTACAATGTTATTCGATGCTTCGGCTGTTCTTATACATGAAGAGAAAAATGACCTTGCTATCGCTTTATTGAAAGAAGCAATTCAAAAATTCCAGGCACTCGATAACACGGATTTGGAAGCACTCTCTACCTGGAGACTTGCAAAGATTTATGGAACACGAAATGATTTTTCGAGCGCAAGGCCACTTTTTGAACGTGGCACGAATTTATTTATAAAAATGGGGAACTGGGGCGATGCGATACAAGTAAATTTGACACTAATCGATTTACTTCAGTCAAATGACAAAAAAAACAATATTGATGAAATAAAGACAATATTGGGAACAATGATGGATTTTATTGAAAAAAGTCATGATATTCGTATAGTAGAAATGGTAGCAGACAGGCTTACTCGACTTTCCAGAGAAAATGTTACCCTCACTCCCTGGTATGATTTTATAAAGAAATTCATAAGCATGTGTGCTGATAGCGATCTGGATAACATCGTGATGATGCTTGAAGATGTGGAAATGCTTCTCGATGATGAATAAACTATTGTAATAGGTCAGCACGGTTTGGAAACTCTTTGTTTATTCTACATTTTTTCAAGCAAGCTTTGTAAATCCATGATCCGGACCATGTGCTTGGATGAAAGATAATCTGAGAGCGAATGATGTATGTCGTCATCTCCAGTTTTAATTGCCTGGAATGTCGTTTCAAAGTCATCCACCGAAAGTTCCGGATAAATCTCTAATCCTTGGGTTGAGGCATCGATCTTCACGAGTATGAATCGTCCGATCAAGCTATGAATTTTACCACTTGGGTCATTAGATTCTAAACAGAAATAGATATATCCGTCTAAATCTGGCATATTTGAAATACATTCAACATGGACATCGTTTAATAGGCAAATTGTTTCAAACACCGAAATTAGTCCACGGTCCGAATATATTCCCTTGTAGAACTGGCTGAGGTGCCACCTGAACAGATCCGATTTTAGTTCAGCCAATAAAAATGGCATTACTGCTTCATTTCTTAGCAAAGCGCGTTTTTGCTCAAAATTTCTTATGGGTAATCCTTGGGACCATGCATTATCGTCAAGCTGCTTATGGATCAATGTCACGCAATCCAGGCTTGATGATTGCATTCCCAGTTGATCCTTACAGTAACGCACGAAAGAATTGGGACTCGCGATTCGGAGATCACCATCATAACCACCCAATTCAATCACGAGTCGATCGTCAAGGAGATTTTTATTGAGTTTTAGACAGTTCAATTTCGCGAGGTTTTCCATTCCTTCAATAACATAGATTCTATTGTTTTGCAAGTTTAACTCCTCTAGATTCACGAGGTTTTGGAGATTTTCTATCCTCGTAACGAAGTTTCGCTCCATATTCAATTGGCGTAAGTTGATATTCTCTTCAAGTCCTTCCAATTTCTTGATCTTGTTATTTTCCAAGTCAAGCTTCTCCAAATTTATTAAATTTGATAAGCCTTCTATCTTCTCAATTTGATTATCCGAAAAATAAATTTCCTTGAGATTCACCAGGTTCTCCAATCCTTTCGTTGATTTTAAATGGTTACCGATCATGTTCAACTTTTCAAGATTGGAGAATTGTTCAAAACCATCAAGCGATTCAAATTCATTGTTTCCCAAAAAAAGATCGGTCACAAATTCGGATACTTGATCCAAGCCATCAATTTCCGAAAGATCCTTTATGTTCAAAGCAGGTACAGATAGTTCCCCTTCTTGCAAATTTATAATTTTACCCTTACATCTTATGCTCGAACCACCAGCAAGGAACGCTTCATCCGAAACTGCTTCGATGGCAACGATATCTTCTTGGTTATCGCTACTAATTGCTTGTTCTTTGCAGAATTCAACATATTTCTTTGGTACTGCAATGAACGTGTTAAAATCTTCCAATGATTCATCTAGCATTTCCTTAACATGTTTTCGTGCAAGATCCCCCTTTATCCCTGCTAGGGCTGTTTTCGCGTTTTCTGGATCTCGAAGAGCATATTCCTTTGCTCTCTCAGATTCCTCGTTTGAAAATGCGCAGAGCAGTGGTTTCAATATATCCATCCGTCTAATTGGATACAGGTTCGAGAATCGGTTTGAACCAATCTTTAACTTTTCAAGATGCTGGAGGTGCTCGAGCCCCTCAATCTTCTTGATCCTGTTGTCATGCAATTTTAATTCTTTTAAATTTACCAGGGAATCAAGTCCCGATATCCGGTCGATGATGTTGTGGTCAAGGTTTAGTCCGCTTAAACTGGTCAAGAGATCGAGATTCTTGATCTCGGAGATTTTATTCCAACTCAAATCAAGTTCTGAAAGTCTTGGTAAATTCTCCAATTGTGGAATTTCTTGAATGCAGTTTGTACCAAGTAAAAGCGCGAATAAATCAGGAATCGTATCGAGGTTCTTGATCTCCTCGATAAGATTCGATCTCAGGTTGATTATGCGTAATTTTGATAAAGTGCCCAAGCCTTGGATTTCCGAAATTAAATTATTATTTAAGTAAAGATGCTCAAGATTTTCTAATTGTTCCAGCCCGGTCATGACAGTAATTCTGTTTGAATGGAGATCGAGTTCTTTTAAGGAAGGAAGATTTTCCAAGCCTTTGATTTCCTCGATCTTGTTTGCGCCGAGATCGAGTTTTTCTAACAGTTCGAAGTTCTCCAACCCTTCAATCTGCGAGATTTCATTATTATTCAATAATAACCATTTAAGTTTGGTCAGGTTTTCCAAACCTTGAATTTTTTCAATGCAATTTCCTTCCAGGTTAAGGCGTTCCAAATTAACTAGTTGTTCTAGGCCTTTAATCACCTTTATCTTGTGATTTTGAATGTAGAGGGAACGTAATTGTGTTAACGAGCTCAAACCCTTGATCTGGTCAAAATCCGTGATGATTCCAAAATCTTTCAAGCCCCCCCTTCCCCATGATAAAACCAGGCTATTCTTACCTGTCATCGATGCAAGGTCGATAAATATACCGTTGATAGAGACCCCTGCTTTAAGGTTCCCATTCTTGATTCCATCCAATGCATTTTTCATAACGGATGATTCTCCTTCAAGATCCACACCACAATATGGGCAAAATGGGAAAGATCCGTGAATCGTGATGCCGCAGGTCTTACATTTTTTAGGTGAAACCATATTGTTTTTTTTCAAAATTTCAGGCGATTTTAAACGGGAAGGTGAGGTTTTCAAGGAATTGATGACAGGAATGCTTTTCCGAATTTGGTTCAGAGGAGGCGATTTCAAGGTACTGGCGGGGGGAATGTTTTTTCGAATTTGGCTCTGAGGAGGCGATATCAAGGAACTGGCGGGGGGAATGTTTTTCCGAACCTTTTTATTAGTGAAGCTAGTAGTTAAGCTTTTTATCATATTTTCCCCCACCTTTTTTAAGATTAAACCTGTGGCTGTTCCAATTATCATTGGAATTATTAAAGTTAAGACCAAACCAATGTTGTAACTCGTCTGATAATCGCTAACATAGTGAATATCGAGTATAGTGAATCCACAGATGCATAAGGTTACGATAAAAGTCAAACATCCCAACAATCCACCAGAATGTTCTAAAAATGCTGCTAACGATCGATCCTTCATTTTTAGCCACCTTCCACTAGCTAAAATAGAATTCTTTTGGTACGTCTATCATTTTTCTTTGGCGAAAAATATTTTCAATTACCAACTTAAAAAGGTAATATAACCTACCTATTTTTGAATGTGATTTTTAGGTATCAAATAAAACTAAATTTTTAGAGGATTTGAATAAAAAGTGCAGGGGGAGGGATTCGAACCCCCGGACTCCTGTGAGGCGGGATATACCATCTAGCGACCCTATTCGCTGAGATCTTGAGTCCCGCGCCGATGATTTCCTAGGCAACTTGCCGGGATTTGACCGACTTGGCTACCCCTGCAGTTAAACCGCTGTATCATTAAGTAAATGATAAAAAAGCGGGCAAGAAGGGATTTGAACCCTCGGCCAATAGGTTAAGAGCCTACCGCTCTACCTGGCTGAGCTACTTGCCCGCGACTTTCGATTTTTCGTGTTTTTTACCATTTGCTCGAAGTTCGCTGCGGCATCGTTCTCGATCGAAACAAGTACAAATCAATCGAACACGCGTGTAAATGCGACCGGCATTAAAAATTTTATTCACCAAGCCTTCCGCAAGGGATTTCATGCAATTTTTCCTTCAAACTTCTAGGGAATTCGCGAACCATTGGTGAATTCGGTTCATGGGTGGAAATGAATGGTCATCCGCATCGCCATGACTTGGAGACCCGTGAGTAATGTCACGGTTCTTCATCGAACCTAAATTTTTGCCTTCATAGCAGCATTTATATATGTTCGTTTCGATCATATGATCAACAATAGCTAAAGTTGAATCCAATGAAGAATCCATCTGATCATAATGAACCCGATCTTGACCCGGGTGACCCGAGGATACCGGATCCAGATCATGATTTTCCCCCACAACCGTGCCATGGCAGGTATCACGGTCCGCCAGGCTTTGGCGGTCCTTTCGGCTGGGACGAGCGACCAGGCGCTTGGTTTGGCCCGCCAGGTCCACCGCCCCATCACGGGCATCATCATCATGGCCCACCAGGCGAAGGTCCTCCGCATGGTCCTCCACCATTATGGCCGTTTGGCCCGCAAGGACCACCGCCTTTGCTGTCGAAGGAGGCCTTTCAGGAAATCAAGCACTTGTTCCTGCTCATGATCATCCAGGACGCCGCGCCCGATGGTCTTACTGGTTACCAGCTGCAAGAAAAGTATAGCATCGCCCGTGGCAACCTCATCCGCGCCCTTGACGAGCTGGAACAAAAGGAGTACGTTTCGACACGGGAAGCCGTTGAAAACGGTCGCAACCAAAAATATTACGAGATCACGGACAATGGCAAGGCATATGTCGAGCAATTGAAGGAAGATTGGGCGAACCGGTTCGCTATGCTTTCCGAAATCGCCCCGCCGGAAATTCATGGCAATCCATTCCTTCGGGAAGGGCCGCATCGTCGGATGCTCAAGGACATCGATCAATTCACGTCTAAAGAGGACGCCCTCGATTATTTCCACGGTATAAGGTCCATGCTAAAGAACTTCCTGACAAGAGCGCAAGATCGCGTCAAGCGAACCGAACATGCCAAGACCCAGATCGATTCGATCATCGAGAAGATAGAACAAATGGAGGCTTTCGATGCCGAGGAAATCAAGGCGATGATCAAGCAAGCGACGGAAGAACCTGGCGAAAGGAACGAGTGATTGCCAATTTTGACCGCTTTCTTTTTTTTCTTATCAACTGGCAAATAGAGGGATGGTTGCCGGAGGAATTGAGCGCTGGCGTCATGTTTCCTATTTTGAATGTTGTTTCTTGGCTTTATCCATGAAATATTGCATTGCGGCAAGATATTCATTAGCTGCAACGATCAACGGTTTCCGGCGAAAATTATCAGGAAGGGGACTGTTGCATCGGGAACATAATTTCGAATTGTGCGTCCAATCCTTGAATTCATCGGCATGAGCCGGGTGCCTGCAATGGGGACAAAGGACGAAGCCACGTTGCTTGTCCGCTGGAAGCTGGGGAACTTGGAAGCAAAAAATACACTTGAAATCTTCTATCGAAAGGACGCTGGCTTTGGGCCGGAGCGCCTCGTATTTCGCGACATTGGGACCATGACTGCGCTGTATTTGACTTCTTTTTTGCGAGCGTGTTGTTGACACAGTCACGCGTATTCCATCTGAAGTAGTTCCTTGCCTCGGTTTCGTATTTCGATCTTGTACCTGATTACGTGCCGATCCTGGTTTTATTTGCGGCTTGGTTCGACGATTTGGTTTTTGTTGACGTGTTGACGCTGACTTCGCTTGGGGTTTGGGTGCAGGTTTAGGCCTACGAGGCGGTTGCCGGACAGCTATCGGTTTTTCGTCCAGGCTAGATGGGCGTTCAATGGAACGCGTTCCGAAGGTTATGACTGAAGCATTTCGCCCGAATATCCCATGACGGATCACCAAGTAAGTGATATCAATCCCCAAGAGTAGGGGAAGAATGTCAAAATAAGCAAATATTGCCTTGTATAGGCTGAATGCACAAGCAATCTCAAGGATACCGACCAAAAAACACGAGGCCAAGCCGAATTTTCGAGCGGACACGGGTTTACGCCTGATATATACCCAATCGTATTTTCTAAAACAGTTAGCGAGGACAATCATCCCATAGAGCAAATACGGGCTTGCAAACAAGAGTCCCCATGCGCTGATGTAGACGTTCTGTATATTATGCAATTGAAGCAAGTTTACTCCGAATAAAGTGGTGAAGTGCCCGTAAAACCAATGAAATAATCCAAAAACAAGCGATCCCAGGATTGGAAATGAACTATTGTGCGGGGATCTAAATTCTTTCATGTACTTCACCCTTGCCAAGAAATACCAGGTGAAAACGATCCATCCGACCAGCATGAGACTTGTAATGACCAAGGATAGCTCAACATGGAAAAACATGTCTGCAATGATACCAACGAGCAAGAAAAATAAGAGGACAAGCAGGTACCAGCGTGTTTTTACCACGATAGACAACCTTAACCTTCGTCGTATTCGAGGTAGACATCCTTCCCTTCGATAACTGGATTGATGAACTCTAGTAAGCTCGGTAAAGCACGGGCATCGATGGGTTCCTTGAGACTGTGCGGTATTGAATACCACTTCCTTGCACGTAAATCTCCACGAAAAACATCGAAGCCGAGTGATTTGCCATCGATCAAGTACGGGTCGATGACGAGGGCGATCGATCGCTTCCATAATCGTTGGTACCGGGATTGCGTACCAAAATCTTCTTGACTGATGAAGAGGCCATAGGATGGATGGGAGTGATACCATCCGCAGATGAAGAGGCCTTTTTGCTTGATATCGGTGAAAGCCCTCACGAAATTCTTGTAATCCTTGATCTCAGCGTAGATTGCATCTCCATGACCCATCGGGTAGGCATCCTCGACGTGAAGCACTGATTCGTTTTTTCCAAGCTTGCCTGCGAGGAGCCCAATGACTTCAACCCATTTAGATTGAGATATGTGGGAATTTGCATACTTGAGGGCATGGCTCGCGATTTTCAAGATTGTTTTAATGGAGATGATCACTTGTTCCTCGGTAGGAATCAGTTCAACCGGTTCGGGTGTTGCATTTGCATGAGCATCCTTATTAGGGACCGACCTGGGTTTTACGCTTCCCTTTTCCTCCAATTTCAGTTCCTTGTAGATTTCAGCAAGAACTTCTTTTTTCAACTCGTCACGGATTTGCTTTTTCCACGCTTCGATATCATCAGGGTCGAGAGCCATTCATCCTCACCTCCTATATATCTACCACTTCTCGCGAGCATATTTTTTTACGAGAAATTTGACTTTTTTATCAAAGGCTGATGGATTTTTCAACATTTCTTGTGCAGCTTTCTTGTTAAAGACATCCGTGGGATTGATATAGGCCCCCTTGGTATTGAACATGGCAATGATTGCTTGCACCACCGTTGCAGCCGTTTTGGAAGGGCTCCAGCCGTCTTTTTGCCCCATGAGGCTCGGATCGACGAGAGCAAGGCAAATGTTTCTCTGGCCCTTGTATTCCGTGGGCTTGGGCCAAAAGTTTGGGTGCCAGATTGGAGTGTGAAGCCTGACAAATGGCGGCTGGGATGGATATGCCGGTGGAAATTTCATCTCTAACTTGAACAGCCCTCCCTCGTAAGCCGTTCCTTTTGGTCCTTTTAACGTCATGGCGAGGTGATCCAGGCTTTTCTTCTTTGGATCGAAAGGATGCATGTTCAATATCACGCCATTTTTCTCCAATTTCTTCAAGGCTGCAACGTCTTGCGAAATCCGAGTCGCGCGCAAACTCATGGTTATGATTCATCTCGAGATTAGAGGATTATTTATATGGTATTTAGGATGATAAAAATTTCTCCTTCTTTAAATCCAGCAACAGTAAGAAAATCTTTATCGCGTAAATCATTCTGCTTCGGTGTTAGATCAAGCTCAATTTCCCGCACCATGTCAAAATCCATTACTGTCACCACTGGTTCAAGTTCTGGATCGAGATTATACCCATTGCCTTGTAAAGACGTTATGATGGTCTTGCATGGCACATTCCACGGAATATGTAGGTCCGCGCGTCGAACGTGATCTCCACATTGACGGCATTCGGGGTTTCTACGCTTCTCGATATGATAGAATTTCATCGTCATGGCATTGAAAACCACGTAAGTCATCACGGGCTCTCCCAAGCTTACATTTCCTCTTAACCAGTGCAATATTTTGATGGTTTCATGAGATTCCAGTGCAGCGATCACTGCATTTACGGTTATTATGCCCGGGTCGTGCCTGTCAAGTACTTTAACTATATCTTCGAGCGTGAATTCTGGTAAAAAATCATGTTTCGTGGCAAGATCATTGGCATATTTTTGAAGGAATGTCACGTCATTGATATCCTTGAGATTTGGGTCTCGATCGAACGCTTCCTTGAAAGCCATATCCGCTTTGAAAGCACAATGGACGCGCTTGCGAGGAATGCCTACCACGGTACACGCTGCCATATCGTCCATTGGTGGTACCGGCGTGGGATAGCACTCGTAGCATGCGTTTTTCCCGGGGAAAATAGAGTAGATATGACCACTGTAACCGGCAACGCCACCGTCTACAAAGGGTTTCCCCCGGGTCACCGCCTGGGTGTTCAAGTTAAATCTTGCATTCATGGAATCGAGGCCACCAACTATCACGTCTGCAGCTTCGTACACGTGTGGGTCTAACCGTTCCAAAGACGTGTGGTACCCCTGTATCGTGATGTTTGGATTGATTTCAAGCAATTTTTCCGCGGCAACTTCAGCCTTGGGACGCCCTATTTCTGCTCCGGCAAAAAGAATCTGGCGGTTCAAATTGGAATGTTCGATCACATCTAAATCAACGAGATCAAGGCGCCCGACGCCAACCATTGCCAAGTTTTTTGCGGTTTCGCAACCAAGGCCACCCACGCCAGCCACCAGCACCCTGGACTTTTTCACCAGATTTTGATCCCATCCCTCGAGCCGGAATTGCCGGTTGTAGAGATCACGTTCTACATCTGTCAATGAGTTGCTAAAGAAATTCGAATCATCCATGAAGTTGTGCCTCGAGAATTGAAAATAATGGTACTGTTTAGAAAGATATAAAGAAAGGAATAAAATGAGGATTTAGCCCGCGGTGCTTGCAGGAATGAGCAAGAGCGTGTCTCCATCGCTCACTCCATATTCCGATAATGGACTTGATTCGTCCATCGTGACGCCCCCGAATGACAAGTGAAAATCATCGGGTTCAAGACCGTACATGGCGCCTACGGTTTGCTTGATATCACCCACGGGATTTGCCACATCAACAAGCATCTTTTGTTTCTTTTCACCTGGCCCAATCGTAGATTGGAAATAAACCGTTATTTGATCCCCACTGCCTTTTGACGGTTTTCCCATTGGCTTCTTCGATTTGATTGCCGGTGCTGGTTTTCCCATTGGTTTCTTCGACTTGACTGGTTCTTCCATTAGATCCTCGTTAAATTCATCTTGTTCTTCTGGTTCATCTGGGTCGTCAGACATGAGTCATTAATCACCTATTCGAATACCTTTGATCATCTCCTTTATCAACTCATCTCTTAACTTATTTATGGTTTTCAACTAGAGGATTGATTGAAAAAGGTTTCTGTATAACGAATGGAAATAAACACATAATGAGCAATTTCATGTTATTCTTCAATTGCTTCGTATATAATGATAACTCCAAACCCGTGAATCAAATGAGCGGTAAAACTCCTCCAAAGTCTCAAATCAAGGAAAAAACTCCCGATGATTTTAAACAAAATCAAAAATTGCTGGATAAAATTCGTGAGGAACAGAAAAAATTGGAATCTGATTGGTTACAATTAAAAAAAGAACGCGATGAGAGCGCCAAGATTCTTAAAAAAATCAGCAATTATGAGGAAATGATCAAGGACCTTGAACAGAAACGAAAAGAACAAGAGGAAAATCTAAAAGAACTTGTGAATGAAAAATCAAGCTTGAAACAAGAATTGGACAGCATCCATGGTGAACTGACCGATGAAAAATCTCGATTGAATAAAAAACAAGAAATGCTGGCCAATGATAAACGAAAATTGGAAGAAGAAGACCAGCGTCTCGAAAAACGGACTAAAGACATCGAGAAGCGAGAAAACCAGGCGGCTAGCCAGGAAAAAAAAGCCGCGGAAAAAACTGGATTATTGAAAAAAGAACGATTGGATGAGGAAGCTCGCTTGAAAGAATTAAAGAGTAAACTTCCTCAACTCGAGACTCAAGTTGAAAAATTGCAAGAACAATTAGACGAGCTGAAAAATTCCATCGCAAATTCGCAACAGGAAAAGGATCGCCTAGAAGGCGAGAAAAACAAAATTCAAAATGACATCAAGCGACAGAAAGTAAAAATGCAAGACGCCCAGGAGAAAGTTACCCGTGATCAAGATCGGAATGCGAAAGAACGGGAGCGGTTGCGTGAAATGGCGAAGGATGCGGACGATAAATTGGAGAACGTGCAGAAAAAACGAGCTGAGGAGGGGGCACGCCTTCTGGAATTGAAAAATAAAGTTCCTCAATTGGAAAAGCAAGCAAAAAAACTTCAAGATGAGGTCACGCGGCTCGAGGATGCGGTGGATGAAAAAAGAAACGAGAAAAATCTCCTAGAAAAAGAAAAGGCCAATATGGATACTGAAATGGAAAAAAACCGTTCTAAACTCCATGAGGAGCAGAGGCAACTCAACGACGACAAGGAAAAACTCCGTGCCGACAAGGAAAACATCAAGCACGAGCGTGAAAAAATCGAATTTGAGAAGGAAAAATTGCGAAAGGATCAAGCGAGCTTAGCTGAGCAAGCTAAGAAAATTCAAACCCTTCAACAAGGAGAGATCCGGTCAAAAACCCCTGTAAAATCCAAAAAACCAAAATGAAGAGGGATATTCACCTCTCGTGGCGATATTTGATTGGTTCATGCATTGCACGTATTTATTGCATCTCGTATTTTTTTCTGAGTTGTAAAGCGCTTGCCGATATGATAGCGTTATTCGAAGCCAAACCAAGCCCTTAAATGATTGAACCGTGTACAATGAAATCGAGGCTAGAGCGAATAAAAGGCTTGATTCACATTGACCGAATTTCCCGAAGAGAACAGTAACTCTCCACCGCGACCTTCCTCCAAACGAAAACGGTTTCACGTCGAGTTCTCGTTCGCATTCATCCACACTTGCATGCCGATCATTGCAGGAGCATCAGCCACATGGGCTCTTTCAGCAACAATATGTGGATTTCTCGTGCACATTCCCTTGGACATTGACTGGTTCGCTGGAATCATCGTGATCATTTTATTTCCGTGGTTGGCCCTCATTTTCCTGGCAAAGAAAGGCCACCAAAAGGTTGCACTTGACTTGCTGTTCGTGGTCGCCATCCTGTCGGGGCTGACAGGATCATTTTATCCTTTAATGGTTCGCATTCCAATCGGGTGCATGATCTTGATCGTCCTCTGGTGGCCGATAGGGTACTTGATTCACGCCATCGAACACAAACCGTTCCTCGTTTTTCTTGCTGCTTTTGGCGAGATCGTGGCGAATTTAATCGTGTACTATCTTGTTTTGAAATTTTTCTTTCACGAAACATTTCTTGATTGGGCGCTGTACATCGCGGGCAACTTTCTCATCACGAACGGCTTGATCTACGACAGCTTCCGGGTGAAAGCCAGCGAGATCCAAGAGAATAAAATGTGGGCGGTATTTCGAGCGATCCGCAACATGTTCATCGCCTTTGTCATTCTGATTGTTATTGTAGTCATCATCGCGCTGGGATATTTTGGAGTGGACATTGGCGGGTCATGGACTACATGGGGTGGTGGTGGACTCGGAAGCGATGGCTGGCCAAGTAAATCCCCTAAAAAAGCGAAAATAAAACCTGCGTCGAATGATCCTCTGGAATAATTGTTGGTTTAAACAATCACACTCTTGGGATTTTCGTCCAGGTTTTTTATCTACCTTTTTTTCCTCGCGAAATGATTTCTCGAGCAATTCATCCATTGCGACCGGATCGATTTTGCCCGTTTTATTCGAATCTAATTCTTGGCGTTTTTTTAACGGTCATCCACGCAAGGATCTCGCGCCACGGGATCATGGTCATAATTGAATGCGTTGGTTGCCCATCATGCCCGCATTTTTCTCAATCGAGATGTTATCCTCGAGCCCCGGCACCGCTCGATATGGGTCGATTTTTTTCATCGCGGGAACAAATTTGCTTGGCAAATACCAGGGTCGACCAGCGATTGATTGCATCTCGAGCGAACCACCAATGACGCGGTGTTACCATCGCGTGCTTCGAAGTGTCCATGAAGTGCGGGACGCGCGATGTCGGGATGGCTAGCCCGCCCACTGCAAAATAAAATCTCTATAGACCTCTGCTGCCGAAAATTGACTTGGATGATGGATCGATCGAGGCGCAGTACCGGCTCGAGCATCGATGGATCGATCCCGTACTTGCCTCGATCGAGGAGCACATCCAGGATCATCCATTGGTTATATCACGTGAATGGTCTTTCCTAGCCACGTCGAAAAGGGCATGGCAACCCGGTGATCATCGAGGAATCGATCACGAGAACACGTGGATCCGCGGTGACATCGCAATTTTCTATGCGTTTCGACGAAACATTTATATATCGGAGTGTGGTTGATGTCACTCAGAAGTGCTGGTTGGATGCGTTGGAACTATCAAGATTTTTCACCACGCTTCGACGAAATACCAACAACAAACACACACACGTGGATGATAAAAAATGTCCAAGAAAAAAGCGTTAGCCTGGTCACCAGTGCGCGATCTCATGAAGAGCGTTGGCGCACAAATCGTAGCTCGCGATGCAGTTGACTTGTTGATCTCGTATTTGGAAGAAAAGGCAAAGTCCGTAACCTCGGATGCGCTCAAGCTCACGCGCCACTCGAAGCGCACGAAGCTCACCCGGGCCGACATCGACCTTGTCTTGAAGATGAAATAAGCAGGTCACGTCGAATTCTCTTCGCAATACCATCATTTTCCTTTTTACTCCTTTTTTTACCTCCAATTAATAATTATCATAAAACAAATCAAGCATGTTCTCAAACATTCTTTCAATTCTTGCAAGCATCGTCTTTCAAGCAAAAAAATGATTTTTGTATCTTTGATGCAGGCTCTTGGTCATAACAACTCGATTTTGATACCGTTGAATAATATTAATTTAGAGTCTTGTAGGTTATGCAATGAAGGGTTGCTAAACAGTTCGAGTTTAATTGGGCAAAGTTGGACATGGTATGGATGATATCCCGATTTATAGGCCGATCCTGAATAGTGCACGGCATAATGACATCGAGCGTGAGAATCGGCATCGCCGCGTCGATCATGGGTGCGTGTACCCGGACCATACGGCGATGGGACGCAGCAGGAACGATCACGTGCACCAGGACGCCAGGAGGGCATCGGCGGATATCGTTGGCTATCATCGAAGGCCAGCAAGCACGTGAGGCGAGGTTCGAGGAAGGAACCGAGCGCGGGCGATACGCAGTGTATTGTCGCGTGTCTTCTCACGAGCAAAAGGCGAAAGGAGACCTGGATCGGCAGGTGGCGACCTTGACGCGGCATTGCATGAAGTCGGGATTCGGGAAGCCCGTGGTGTTCACGGACATCGGTAGCGGGTTGAATGCAACCCGGCCGGGGCTGGCGCGGCTGTGCAAGCAAGTGGAGGCAGGGAAGGTGCGAACGGTCGTGGCGCACAAGAAGGATGGCATCCCGCTCGGCATCCACCCGTGGTTTTACACGCACGGCCAGGACAAGCCTGCACCAAATGAATGGGGCGCGATCGGGGCATGGGCATGGGGCTTGAGCCGCGCCATGGATTTTCTCGAACAAGATGCCGACGTTGATCCCCGGAACGTCTTCGTGATCGGGCATTCAAGGTTGGGCAAGACAGCCTTGTGGGCCGGGGCACAAGACGAGAGATTTGCAGCGGTTATATCGAATAACTCCGGTTGCGGTGGCGCGGCCTTGAAAAAGCGCCAATTCGGGGAAACGGTTGCCATGATCAATCGATCTTTCCCGCATTGGTTTTGCGATAATTTCAAGCGATACAATCATCACGAGCAGGACCTACCATTCGACCAGCATTTCTTGATAGCGGCGATCGCACCCCGTCCCGTCTACGTGGCAAGCGCACAGCTTGATGTCGGTGCTGATCCCAGGGGTGAATTCCTTTCCGTGAAGCACGCGAGCCCCGTGTACAAGTTGCTCGGCACTTCAGGTCTCCCTGCCGACGAAATGCCCGGGATCAACCAACCAGTCATGGGCACCATGGGCTATCACGTTCGCTCGGGGCGTCACGCCATCACGCGCTATGATTGGGAGCAGTACGTGTCCTTCGTGCGCCTCCAGATGAATTATGGTAGTGGTATCAACGAGTGAAGGAAGCGCGTGTACATTTAACGGTAAACATGTCCTTTGCCCATGATATTGGAAAACTTGATATTACTACCCCATTCCCGGCAATGCACGTTCGACTCGCGTGTCATTCTCATTCTTCTGGCTTGGCTATGAGGCCCATCTTGATGCCTTGCTTGAAACCCGCGCCCTCGTAGAAGCGGAGAGTTTCGGCATCCTTGTGTCCCGTGAGGAGCATGACCTTGTAACATCCTTGCTCCCACGCGCATGCCAGGGTCTCTTGGAGCATCATGGTGCCGAGGCCACGCTTCCGGTACCCCGCACGCGTCACGACATTCTCTATCAAACCATAGGGACGGCCACCACGAGTTAGATTAGGAATGATCGTCAGCACGCATGATGAAACGAGCATTCCATCGAGCTCGATGGCAAAATAATTATTGGCTCGGTTTTCCATGATCGACGCCCATATCTCGATGAGCTGATCCCGTGGCGGAAGGGGATCATCTTTCTCGTGCAAGAACGTGTAGAGTTCGAGTAATGCATCCAATTCATGTGCCTCTACATGGCGAAAAATCGGGTCACTCATGTGGTTCAATAATAGTATCCACGGGTAATATTTTAGCATCATTCGAATTAGATCAGCACTCGCGCATCCTCGATTCATTCATTATCGTGCAATTATACCAAACGATCTTCATTATTAATCGGTAGATAATCGGGGACTGGTGGAGCTTTTTATTAGCGAACAACCAATCATGATATGGATCAACACGTGCATTCACTTGCATGGTGATCATCACAACAACGAACACACGTGAACCAACATGGCAAAGAAAGCTAAAAAAGAGAAGAAGCCAAAGGAAACTAAGAAGGAAAAGAAAGAAGAGAAGAAGGAAGAAAAGAAAGAAGAAGAAGAAAAGAAAGAAGAAGAGTAAATAATCTCACTTTTCTCTCCTCCAACTTAGTTTCTCATTCTTTTATTTTTTAAATTCAATCCTATCTTTTAAAATTTTCAAGGAAATCGCGATTTTTTGCTATGTAAAAACATGTTCAAGCTTGTTGCAAAAATAATTTATAACCACCCGTGTTCCTTGAACCAGGTGGCTGCTTCTTGCATGGACGATTCGATCGTGTGGCGTGGCTGCCAGCCGAGCAATTTCTTTGCCTTGTCGCTTGACACTGCCCAACCGGTTGCAGAACCCTCGATCATCTTGGACTTGTTCAAGAACGGTGTTTTTCTCGTGAACTTGGCAAAGAATTCCAGCAAGCCAGCGACTAGCAATGCTGACCTGGTCGTCAGCCACAACGTCCGCAACGGTTTCTTTTTTCCAAAACATGTTTCTCCGATGAGATCAGGCAGGGCATTCCAGTCAGTTGGCTCTCCGGTGGTGAAATAGAAGACGTTCCCGATCGCATCGGGTGTCGTAGCCATGAGATAGACACCCTCGCAGAGATCGGTCACGTCCACGATGCTATATGGCATTTTCCTTTTTCCTATGACCGCTTTCAAGCCGACCTTGGCTGCATTGAAGAGATCGAATGTAACAACGTCGCCAGGGCCGAACACGGAAGGCGGGCGCACGATCGATATGGGCAACTTGTCCATATACGGTTTTATTGCTTGCTCCATTCGGAGCTTGGAGATTCCATACATGTCGCGTTCCATCGGCACGGGCTCGTCGTCCTCGGTCATGATTTGTCCCAGCTTCGATGGCCCTGCCGCGGCTTGCGACGAGAACATGATAACCGTTTCCACGTTTGGATTAACCTCGAGGACGGCATCGCACACGTTCTTGAATCCATCCACGTTGACGCGGTCGTAGGTTTCTTGTTTCGTGCCCTTTATAATACCGGCAGCGTTGAAGATGACATCCTTGTTAGCAAAAGCTTCCTTTAAAGAATCGATGCTGGTGATATCGCCATATTCCAGCGTGATACCTTTTAGATCAGGAACAAGATCCTTGAGTAAGAACAAGTCACTCGTCTTTCGCACGAGTGCATGGACATCGACGCCTTGTCCAAGAAGGTACTTGCAAAGATGCGAACCAACAAACCCGTTCGCACCGGTGACGATTGCTTTCATTGCCAAATCCACGTGATTGATGCTTGTATTTGTTTTTATGTCGCAGTCAAGTTTATTAACGATTCCCAGCGGGAAAGTCTCAATGTCGGCTCACCATTGCCGCTGCACGACGGGGTCGATTAAACTTCTCGGGCGCGGTAATCCTTGTATTGCGCAAGATCAATTCTTGACATATGGACGGCAAGAAAATCGCGATTCACACGCTGAACATTCTCGCGATCATGCTCTACATCGCCTTGTTCGGGGTGACCGTGTGGCCCATCACGGGCCTTTACGGCAGTAGTCCGGATTGGTGGGGCGGCAATTCGGCGATCCACGCGACGAAATATGCTGGCTTTGCCGCGGTGGCCGGGGCAGTGGCGCTGGCCATTCATCTTGAAATCCTACGCCGGAGACGAAAAATCTCGCGGAAATCAACGCGCCTCGTTCAAGTCGTGGGCTTGTGCTGTGCGGTTGCATTGAGCTCGGCATGCTTGCCGTATTTCATCATCCCGGCCCAAGTGGGCTCTGCTGCTCGCGCCGAGTTTGCCAAAACGTGGGGGGTCGATTGGGAATCACGGGTCCACCGCCCAGCCCAAGGCCCGTGGATGGATTCGCCGTATTCCCTCTTCCAGCAATATTATTCCCTTCCATATTCACAGGATGCCTTCACATTCCACCAGGACATCGAGTTCTTGCATCTCGGCAACGATTCCTTCAAGTGCGACGTGTTCTTGCCCGCGGGCACTGGGCCTAACCCCGTCATGATCTTCATCCACGGCGGTGGCTGGGTAGGCGGGGATAAAAATTCGATCATCGCCTACCAGCTGCAATATTTCGCGGCTGCCGGGTACACAGTGTTCTCCGTGCAATACGGGGCAATGCAAGAGGCGAACCGGACGAGACAATACAGCATGCCCGAGATCCTGTCCAATCTTGGGGCGTTTTCGGATTGGCTTGCCCAGCCGGGCCAAGTGATTGCTTATCACTTGAACTTGTCCTGTTGCTTTCTCAACGGTTTGTCGGCGGGGGGACACCTGTCGGCGCTGCTCGGCATGGCACGGACAAAGCTGGCGGCATGGAATCCCGCGGTGCACGTCGTTGGCGCTATCGATTTTTATGGCATCACTGACATCCGGCACTGGGACGTGATCAACCAGCAATGGCTCGTGACCGAGGGACTTTTCAACAATTCCATCCTGGCCAATTATTCGATCGTGGACCGCTACAGTCCCATGACCTATGCCGAATCGCCGGGTTTGGCGGGAAGCGATATCGTTCCCCTTCTTATATTTCACGGGGACGTTGACAACGTAGTGTCGGTCACGCAAAGCCGTGATATGAACGCGATGTGCGATTCACGGGGATTGAAATGCGTGTACATTGAAATTCCCCGTGCCACGCACGTTTTTGAAGGTGAAAGCAATGCAGGTCCTTCCCAGGTCACCTTGTGGGCGATGGAGCGCTTCATGCAACTCTGTGCCGAATGACGTGGAACGTGCAGCAATTGGCTTGATAAATTCTTAAAGGGACACGGCATTGCCAGGTCACAACACCAGGGAAACGGGTTCGAATGCTCATGGGTTCAAACACTGGTAAAGTACGTGCCTCGCACATTCTCGTGGACAAGCAAGGCAAAGCACTGGATATCAAGAAACAACTCGATGCCGGGGCGGATTTTCGCAAGCTGGCCGAGCAATACTCATCGTGTCCATCGAAAAAGAAAGGCGGTGACCTTGGATTTTTTGGGCGCGGCCAGATGGTGAAAGAATTCGAAACGGCAGTTTATTCCATGAAAGTTGGCGACGTGTCCGATCCGGTAAAAACTAAATTCGGGTACCACATCATCAAGAGGACCGGATAAGTACGAGATAAAAATTACATTTATTTCTCTTTTTCTCAACAACCTATAACAAAATCAAGAGCAATGGTTGATCGGGAATCCCTTATACTTGCTAGCGTCACGCGTGAAGGGAAAAAACGACCATCATGACGCCGAGCGCGATAAGAATTCCAGCGATCACTTTTCCAAGAGCTTTTTCCCCCAGTTTATTCGCTGCAATCGCCCCGAAGCGGACTGAAATGATGCTGCCCAGGCCAATAATGATGGCCGCAATAATATCGAGATACCCATGTACTGCATAACCTACCGTGCCCGAGACTGCAGTGATTGCCATTATCAACGTGGAAGTTCCCACCGCAACGTGGAGTTCGTATCCGAGGATCAAGATGAGGACGAACAAGAACATCATTCCCCCGCCCGCGCCAAAGAACCCGCTAATGACGCCGATGCCAAACCCAAAAACAATCGACAAGATCACGGCTCTCCGATTTCCCGCAGGTGAATCCAGCCCATCTTGACCATAGAGGATCGGTTTCGTATATGACGAAACCTTCTCGGCCATGGTTTTAAGGCCAGTTTTCAACATGACGATGCCGTTGATGATCAAGAAAATACCGAATCCCCAGTTCATGCCCATTGCAGGCGTTGAAGCGGCGAACAAGCTCCCGACCTGCGCGCCACCAACGGCGGCGATAGCCATCCATATGCCATGGGTCATGTCGACATTGCCGTTTTTGCGATATGTATAAACCGCGATCACTGATGCCACGACATCCACGAATAAACTCGTTCCGATCGAAGTGTGCACGTCGGTACCGAGGAGCACCAGCAAAGGAACGACGACGGCGACGCCACTCCCGCCCATGACACCGACGATGGTGCCCGCAAGGATGCCGATGACGAGGAAGATGACGATCCACAACAATGGGTTCGCGAGGAAGTCCAGGAAAATCACTTGCATGAAATCTTGGTTTATTGGTAATCTGATGGCGGCAATGAAGAATGTAATTGTCCAGATCATTAATGGTTTGCCCGTACGAAGCGCGTTGCCATCAATACAGCTGATTTTGTTCTTCTACAGACATGTTTTTTTCCCCGTTTTTCTAATTTTTCCACATTCGTAATGATATGACAGTTCATGCCAAATAATTATCGATTTTTCTCACCGATCATGAAAAAAAATGATGTTGCCGCGTGTGCACACTGTGAGGCTTGCAAGCACGTGTGTCCAGCACACGCCATATCAACGACCGTGCTGGGCGCAACTGTTGACCGCGAGGCATGCATGAACGTCGTAAAAACCAAAGGTGACGAGTGTTTTGAATGTCTCCTTGCTTGCCGGCGGTCGATTTTATCGATGGTGAGATTCACGTGCACGGACGATGGCACCATCGTGCAAGAATAACATAGCCGGCCATCGTTTGCCCCGGCTCGTGGGAGAGTCCGGGGGTGTCCGTGCTAGATTGATGTATCGATCTTCAAGTAACCAAAGCAACTTATTTTTGTCGAAAAAAATAGCTGGTGTATCACGGTCTATTGTCAATTTTTTGCAAGTTGTAGCACAAAACTTAAATATTGACAAGTTCAAGTGTTACTTGAAGAATTTTCAATATCTTCACAAAAACACACACGGAAGAGTTGAACAAAAATGGCGGCAGAGCCCGAAAAATACATCTCTAAAGCTCCTATCCGACGCCTAATGAAGAACCAAGGCGCAAACCTCGTAGCTGAAGAAGCAGTAATAACGCTGGTCGACTTCCTCGAAAAATTTGCTGATGGCCTCACCAAGAAGGCAATGAAGATCGCGGAAGATGACAAGAGGAAAAAGCTTACTGCGGATGACATCAACGCAGCTTTGAAGGTAAAATAAAGTAACCACGAACAGTTTTAAGACTTCATTTTTAGTTTTTTTTACTTTTCCAGTCTCTATCTGTAGATTGATTATCTTCTATTGTTTGTCTTTCATCGTTCAAGAAACCCATGTCAGCTTCGAGTTTTTTCATCTTGGACGTGTATAAATCAATGGTAGTGTCATTCGCAGCACTGGATGCCTTCCTTGTTGCACGTGCTTCGGCGCGTTTCAGCATTTTTTTGCGACGTTCCCACTTTTTCCGCGTCTTGAACATCAATTCGTCGATTGCCTTGCTCACTGGCAAAATGCGGTTTTTTCCTGATGGCGTCACGATGCTTTCACACCAGTAAAATTCTCATACGGCTTGACCGTGCTGCGTGTTTTTAAGCTTTAAGAAGATTTAAATCGTTAATTTTCAAGAGAAATGTAATCTAACCAAAATTATCCAGAATGTTGTGAATCGACATGTCTGAGGAAGTGCCGAAATTATATATAGTTTGGAAAGGTGAGTTGAAGCAAGTCGACAAGCCGATTTTTTCGACGGGCGATAGCTATTTACTTGATGCCGGCACCACTGTTTTTCTCTGGCTTGGCGAGGGCTCTAGCACGGACGAGAAGGAGACGGCAGCCATTGAAGCACATAAATTAGAAGTGGATCGCGCCGTACAAATTATTTCCATTGACCAAGGCCAAGAAAGTGATGAATTTTTCAATGCACTTGTACCAATCGGGAGTTTCAGGCTCGTGGAGAAGAATCTTGTTGGTAGCATGCTTGTTGATGTCGAAACGGGAAGTTGGGCAGGTCACATGGATCATGTCGACGCGCTCTACCGGGTGTCATCGGAGGATTTCGAGGGGGACATCAATAAGATGCAATATGTGCAAGTTCCCTTCGAAAACGGTTCCCTAGACTCAGGCAACGTGTACATCGCAGATCTCGGCGACGAAATCCTCGTGTGGATCGGGTCCGGCAGTAATGTCAAGGAACGCATGATGGCAGGCCGCTGGGCATACAAATTCGATGCGGAACGAGCAGGCGCTCAGCCTATCTTGTACTATGATGAAGGTGAAGATGCAAAATTCATGGACAAGTGTTGGGGTGCCGGGATCGTGAAATCAACGTCAAAATTCGCGCAGTTCAGCCTCGAAAAAGCACCGGTAGAACAAGGTGAAGCCAATTCCTTAGACGAAGAAATTGTAAATGTGGAAAGTAATCCCCTTGAAGAAGAAAGCACGGAAATGGAAAGCCAGCTTACTGAAGATGAACCTGTTGCTGCCTTCGCCGAGGAAGATGGTGAGGAAGCAGAAGTTTCCGGCGAAGCCGGCCAGCGGTGGCAATGCCCGAAGTGCGGAAATAACCTTCGCTCCATGATCCGCGAGGTCACCGATAAAACGGTCGTTCTCAGCACGTATCCACCGATTTACGGCAAGAAACTCATTTGTGGTAAATGTGGGAAGGAATGGCGACAAGCTGGTTAAATGTATAGGCTTTTGAACTTTTATTCTTTGCTGATTTCCGGTATCTTGTAGGAATAAGGTTGATTCGTGTCTGGACCAAGAACTTGGTGATCGCTTGAGCCAAGAGATTGGACCGACCAATCGCGTAAAAATTGTGTATGTGTTTTAGGTTTAATCTGACCCCGATTTAAATCCATCGTTTCCCAAGTGTTCAGTGTTAGGGTTAACCACGATGTACATGTTCAAGCTTTAAGAACATCCCAGTCGTTAGCTTTCCAGGGAAATATAATTTTGACAAAAATCATCCAGAATAGCGTGAATCGATATGGCTGAAGAATATCCGAAGCTATACATAATCTGGAAAGGCGAGTTGAAAGCGGTTAATAAACCGATCTTTTCAACTGGTGACAGTTATCTTCTTGATGCTGGCGAGAAAGTTTTTGTCTGGCTTGGTGAAAATTCGGAGCCGGACAAGAAGGAAACGGCAGCAGCCGAAGCGCATACAATTGAAGAGGACCGCAAGTTAGAGTCTATTACCATCGATCAAGGGCAAGAAACCGATGATTTTTTCAATGCCCTTAAACCACTCGGAAGTTTCCGTCTCGTGAATAAGGAACTCGTTGAGAGCATGCTTAAACACGTCGAAACAAGCCATTGGGCAGGAGAAATGGAACATGTCAATGCTCTCTACAAGGCTGCATCGGAAGATTTCGGTGGGGACGTCAATAGAATGCAATACGAGCAGGTGCCTTTCGATAAAAGTTCGTTGACACAAAATGATGCATTTATTGCGGAACTCGGCGACGAAATCCTGGTGTGGTTTGGATCCGGCTGCAATGCCAAGGATCGATTAATGGCAGGCCAGTGGGCTTATGAATTCGATAGGGAACGAGCGGGAGCACCCATCCATTATTATGAAGAAGGTGATGACGCGGAATTCATGGACAAATGCTGGGGTGCCGGGATCGTGCAAGCCAGTGCCGAGAAAGCTCAGGTAGAAGAAGGTGAAAGCATGCCCTCAGACGAAGAAAACGAAAACATGGAAACCGAACCTCCCGCTGAGGAAGGCGAGGAAATGGAAAGCGAGCCTCCACGAAAAGTAGAATTGAAGTCGGCGCCTCCATCAGCAAAGAAACCAGCACCCGCTCCGGCGCCGAAACCATCGCTGCAACGAACGCCAGAACCGGCACGTAAGCCTGCAGCTGCCCCAGTACCGAGACCCGTGCTAAAACCCGTGGCTGAGGAGCAGGAGGAAGAACCAGAAGCACCCGCTGAAGATGAACCTGTCGAAGCCCCCGCTGAGGAGAGTGGCGAGGAAGCAGAGGTGGCTGGCGAAGCCGGCCAGCGATGGCAATGCCCGAAGTGCGGGAATAACCTTCGTTCCATGATCCGCGAGGTCACCGATAAAACGGTCGTTCTCAGCACGTATCCCCCGATTTACGGCAAGAAACTCATTTGCGGCAAATGCGGAAAGGAATGGCGACAAGCTGGTTAAAAAAATCGTGTTTTGATCTCTATTTTTTTGCTTATATCTATAAACTTTGCATATCATGCAAGCACGGCATGATCTGGCCAACAATTACAAGAAGCATTTTTTATTTTAGGAACCCTGCTTTCTTCCCGCGATTTGCAGGTGACCGCCATGACCAACAAACGCGGGATCTGCCCCGAATCGCTTCTCGAGCTCGAGCAATTCCTTGTAATGTCCTTCCAACTTGAGCCGGCGGATACGCTTGGCGATGGTGTTGGTAATGACTGGCTTGCCTGCAATTTGTTCAACGACAAACCCGTGTCGTTCAAATAACAGCTGTAGATCTGCCGGGAGAAAGGTGCGCACGGGGTGTGGTGAAGAGTAATCGGTTGTTCGCGTGGCGAGCAAGGCATCGAGCAATTCCCAACGCTCGCTTTTTAATTCCATGATCAAGTAGGTGAACGTGTTGTCGACCGAAGCAATGCAACAGCCGCCAGGCTTGCAGACCCGGAACAATTCACCAACGACCATGTCCTCGTCCAGCGCGTATGAAATGACGTCTCCAACGGCCAGCACCAGATCGCAAGAATCGCTCTCTATTTCAGGCATGTTGCGGATATCTAGTCGCTTAAACTCGATCGTACCTTCCATTTCTTCGGTCTTCGCTTTTTCGCGTGCTTGATCGAGCATGGGCTTGGAAATATCAACGCAAACAACATGATACCCGCGCTTTGCCAGCGGTATCGACCACTTGCCCGTCCCGCCTCCCGCATCAAGGATGATCGGGGCATTTGCGGTTCCACCTTGGCCAGCCTCGATCAAGGGGATGAACGGTTCCAAGAAATACCACGTCAAGTCATCGTAGAGTCGCCAGTTATCTTCCTCGTAATCGCTGTCATAATCCTTGGCGTGTTCCTCGTAAAATTTAATGACCCGGTGCAAGTTTGATGGCTTCTTCGAGCCGTTCACGCCATTGTCGTGCTCGCCGTCCATTGATGGTAGCAACGTCGTCTCCCATTAACTACCTTTCGTTGAAAGGTCTTGCCAAGCGAGAAATGCACCTGGAGGTTATATCATCTCGTTGCGATCACCGTGATGGAGATTCACTCGTCATGTTACTCCACGATAACCACGTGCACACAAAATACTCGGCTTGCTGTCACGAGCACTATGATTTACGCGAGATCGCTCGCATCCACGAGAGTAAGGGATTTTCTTACACGTGCGTGTCGGATCATGTTCACTCGGACACCGATGGGGCGTTCTTGACCGAGCATGCAAGGGCGCGACAAGATCTCACCGCGGATGGGTTTGCCCTGCCGATTTTTCTCGGCATCGAGGCATCGATCGTCAATTTCGATGGCCATTTACCGCTTGACAGCGTGGCTGGAACGCCAGATTATATAATGTGCTCGGATCACTGGATCCCGTCCACTCGCATTACCATGGATGATTTACCTGGCAGCGCCCGCATCGTGAAGGAAATGCACGATAACGATCCGGGCCAGCTTCGCATCTTGTATGAGAACGTGGCATCCATGTACGTGAATGCCATGTCCAGCAATAAGATCGATATCCTCGCGCATCCCTTCGACACGTTCATGCGCATTGGAAATTTTGACGGACAATTACTCGATTATTTCGGGGTCGTGTGCGAGATATGCCAGGAGAAAGGCGTGGCGGTCGAGATCAACAACAAGACTGTCGAGCGCCAGTTCGACCTTTTCACGAACAACGAGCCGCTTCACGACGATTGCTTGCCTCCCGCGGAATTTTACATGCGCCTCATGAAAATCCCGCTGGACTATGACGTGGCATTCAGCACCGGCTCGGATGCACACGTTGTTCGAGATATCGGTGTGTTGGATCACGCCGCCAATTTTATAGAGCAATTGAAAATTCCAGAGCAGAAAATATTTTCACTTGCTTCTCATGCTTGATTCGTTCAATTATTGATACAAATGCAAATGCACGCGTTAATTCTTGAAAAGAAAAAAGAAGGTATCAATATCATGTTTTTCGCTCCGTGGATGATTTCCGGGAGTTCTTGAAAAAGACATTGTGAAAAACTACTATGGTTAAAAACCTTGCAGTTCTTGCTCGAGGCAGGGGCGTCACTACGTCACTCGATAGTCGTCGTGACTTCCGAAACATCTTCATGGATGATGATCGTGTGCTAGGCTTGCGCCACGAGCCCCTTGCCTCGCTTCATAAGCAGCGGATAAGATTGCAGCAAATTCTTCTTCGAGACATATGAAAAGTCCATTAAAAATAAAGAAAGCGGACCTGGTGCGATTTGAACGCACGGGAACCTGCTTAGGAGGCAGGTGGTCGATCCGGGCGGTCGATCCGGTGGATCGATCGGCTATCCAGGCTAACCGACAGGTCCCTTGGTATCAAGTGTTTAACCTCAAGTGTTTAACTCAAGTATTTAACCTCAAGTGTTTAACCAACGAATGCTCAAGTATCGGCAACTTCGAAATCCTTGTCATGCGAGATGAGGCGCATCTCATCGAGGATGAGGGGCCTCAAGACGGCATCGCTTTGCAAGGCATACATGAATTCATCCAATTCCTCCCAATCCTGGTGAAGTAATTCGATGATGATCGTGAAACCCGAACCAAACATGGTGTAACTGTCGTGAATCGCGTGTTTCAATCCGAGTTCATCCAATCGATCGAAAAATGACTGCTCCGCGCCATTTTTCGTCTTGATCAGCACGTAGGCCTTGGAGTATTTCATGAACGTTTACCAGGGATAATCTGCACGGCTAGAAACGAATGTTGTTGTTTCTTCTATCGCGCTCTGTAACGTGGGGTTCGTGCGGATGAGCGTGACGAGTTTGTCTAGCTCCTCAAGCTTGGCGAACGAGACCTCGATTATCAAGTCCCAGGCACCATAAATTGGCGAGGCGTAGGTGATGCACAATTCTTTGCCGAGATCCGTGTTAACTTTCTGCAGCGTGCTCACGATCTCCCATTCCGAACCGATCTTGCTGAGCCTGCAAAGAATGTAGCCCCTGTAAAAGTGCTGGACACCCGAGCTAGTCTTTTGCGCCGGGGCTTTTTTTGCGGCAGATTTTTGCGATTTTTGCATTGATTGCACCTTCGGGGTGTTCGCTTTTAATAATGCACCCAAGGTTAAAACCTTGTAAAAGTCACTATCGCGGGAGCTTGTCTTGCGTAGTCATCACGATAAGCCATGTCCCCGTTGATGGCGTCATTCACGAAGCATGGCTTCATGCATTCATTTCTCGCTGCCGCAAGCGGGAACGCGTATATTTTGGGCATTAATTGTGAGATGCACTGTTTGCCAATGTTGCTGGTGTTCATTGCATTCACGCACGTTCCTCACGAACTTTAGTCGCACGCGTGGTATCGTGGAAAGCCCATGGAAAAATGTCACACCGCGCATCCTCCCTAAAGAATTTTAAGGACTCAAGTAACACTATAATCGATACGAGCTGGAAAGTTCGGGTATGCTCGAAGCGGGATCTCCACGAACGCCAGCGGTGTTCGCACGTTTTGTCGTGAAATGGCCATGGATCAAAAGTTCAAACTCAAGGTGGTTATAATAGGAGAGCATGAAACCGGCAAGACAAGCCTTATCAAGGCATTCGTAGAACAGAAATTTTCCGCCGATTACCGTCCAACCATTGGCACGAACATCTTTATCAAGAAACTCGAAATGGACGGCGACGAGATCACGCTCACCGTATGGGATATCGCGGGACAGGAGCGTTGGACCTCGATGAGACCCCTTTACTATCGCGGCACGGCTGGTGCATTCATCGTCGGAGATCTTACGAAAAAGGTGACATTTGACCAGATTTCGAGATTTTGGGCGCCAGATCTAAAAAAGCACGCGGGTGACAACATCCCTATCATGATCATCGCCAATAAAAGCGATCTCGAGCATAATGTCACCCAAGAGGATATCGATGCGTGCGCCGCGGATATCGGGGCGGTTGGCGTGATGGAAACCAGCGCTAAAATTGGCGATAATGTCAACGAAGCATTCATCGCCCTCACGAAGATCATTCTCGGGCGGTAATTTTATCAAATATCTTCCATTTGACGTGGGTGTCATCCAGGGCAAAGATGCTGCAACTATTTTTCAAACCAGGATGTAATTGCTTTTAATGGAAAGTTATTATTGCACCCGTCTATCAACATGTTAGATTGTCTGCCGTGACATTATCATGCAGAGATATAAGCTAAAGATCGTAATAATTGGGGAGCATGCATCTGGGAAGACTTCATTGATCAACAAATTTGTCAAACAAACGTTTAACACGGATTACCGTCCTACCATCGGGACGAATATCTTGCTCAAGAAGATCGATCTCGATGGCGACGAGGTCACTCTCACGTGCTGGGACATCGCTGGGCAAGAGCGCTGGAGTAGCATGCGGCAACTGTATTATAAGGGTTCTTCAGGTGCATTCATCGTCGGTGATTTAACACGGAAGAGTACATTCGACGCTATTGTCAATTTCTGGGCTCCCGATTTGCGAAAATATGCACCAGGCAACATCCCAATCGTGGTTCTCGCCAACAAGTGCGATCTTGAACGTGAAGCCACCACGGAAGATGTCGAGGATTGCGCGAACCAGATCGGTGCCATTTCCTCGCTGGAGACCAGTGCCTTGAATGGAGACAACGTGGACGAGGCATTCATGATGCTGGCGAAATCGGTCATCAAGAAGCCGGAATAATAACCAGCAGGCATGCTTTTTCATTTTCATCAACGTGACCGAGATCGTATCACCTGGATTGCATTATTGTCAGTTTCGGTCTCGTTTCTTGCCAAAGGCTAGATTTATCGTGTGGGGGGACATGATGACACGACATTCGATACATTTGACCAGTCTAATTGAAACAGGACCCGTGTTCAAGCAAGGCCGGCATTATATCGATGCCAACGAGAACCTATTGCATGGCATCTATCACGCCGATCAAGAAACCACCGCTCACACGATCGTCTTCATTCAAGGGGTTCTCGTGGCTGATTATGCTTATCCTCGCATCGATAGCATGTTTTCCTCGCCAATGATCAACGATTTTAACCTGCACTTCGTGGGTAGGTGGCGGTGGCCGTTTGAAAACGAGGGTGAGGCTCTCGTGAAGCGCATCGCTGGGCGCGAGAAACCCGCGGGCTTGATCGCGCTGCCGAAGGAGCATGGCCCTGCCTTGCTTCAAGCAGCAAGGGATGCTGGACTTGCAGTCGTGTTCCAGGATGATGACGCCCGTGGCGTTCAATATCTCGGATTCTCGATCTGGGAACGATTTAAAGACGTGTTCGATCTTGGAAGCATCGTCGCGGATTACGCTGCTTACGAACAAGCAACTCGATTTCTACCCGATAACCTTGAAAGCACCATCGAATCGATGCTGTTTCGAATCGAGAACGACACGATCATGTCCCGCGTCGAGCGATACCTGTCAATGAATCCCGAGGACGTCGTTAACATCATCACGAGCGGCTTGGTGTTCGGTTACCCCATCCAAACGACCGTGGCGTTCTTGGCTGGCACGATCAGCTGAATCGGTAAATAAAAACTAAGCCATTTCTTGTTTCACGACTAACTTGCGTCCCTCCATGATCAATCTTTTTAACGTACCACGACCCGGATTCAACCATGAGCAACACGATCGAGGTTACCATCGGCATGTGCCAGTCACTTGTTGAATTCGGTAATATCGAAGGAAACCTCAAGCGGGGTGAAGCCCTCGCGCGCAAAGCAGCGAGCGCAGGATGTAACATTATCGTGCTTCCCGAGTGCATGGATATCGGCTGGACTTGTCCTGGTGCAAAAGATCTCGCTGAACCAATTCCTGGAAAAATTTCGGAACAATTTTGCGATTGGGCGCGAGAATTAGGCATTTATCTTGCTACCGGCCTCACGGAACGAGCTGGTGATGCTTTCTACAACGCGGCGATCCTGGTTTCTCCTGATGGTGATATTCTGCTCAAGCACCGGAAGATCAATGAGCTCAACATCGCTCACGACATCTATAGTCCAGGCGATTCCCTGGGTGTTGCGGTAACGCAATACGGTAAAATCAGCATTGATATCTGCGCCGATAATTTCCCGAGCTCGCAAGCCATCGGTCACGTGCTCGGGCGCATGGGCGCGCGGCTCATCCTTTCGCCAAGCGCATGGGCTGTCCCTGCAGATCATGATAACAAGAAGCACCCGTATGGTAAGATGTGGAAGCAATCCTACGCTAAGCTGGCGAAATTATACGATCTTCACGTCATCGGCGTGAGCAACGTCGGTTGGATCACGGGCGGGCCTTGGAAAGGCCAAAAATGCATCGGCAACTCCATCGCGGTTGGACCGTCGGGTAAGGTCATAGCGCAGGGCCCGCACGGCGTCGATGCAGAGGCAATGGTGCCCGTCAATGTCACGATCACTCCGCAAGATGCCTGGGGTACCGTGCTCGTGAACCGGATCAGGAAAAAAGGGTATCATGGCGGGTAAATAGCGTTTGCATGATACACGTAAGGTTGATAAAAATGGCAGAAATCACCGATGAGTTCATGCGACAGATACTTGGTGCCTCGAAAGACTATTGCATCGTGTTGTTGAAAACGAAACGAGGAATAAAGAAGGCAGGAGCCGAGAAAATTATCTGGGAACACGGACGGAGAAACTTTTTCCTTCGCGCCGAGGGCAAGTTACCGATCGTGTTCCGGGTTACCGATGATAGCAACCTGGCTGGTATAGGAATTTTCAATGCTACCGAGGATGAAGTTAAAGCAATTTTAGAGGAGGATCCCGCGGTTAAAGCGGGTATCTTCGCCTGTGAAATCCATCCGTGCAAGAGTTTTCCTGGTGATTGCTTGCCCGCGTGATGTCCTCAAATTTCATGACATGGTAGAGCAAAGAAAGTCACTCACGATTGATCTCCGCAAGGTGCAAGGCATACATCGCGATGCTCGCCGCGCACGCGACGTTCATGCTCGTCGCGGTTCTCACCATCGGCACGTGCACCAGGGAAGCATCCTCGAAATATTGCATGGGAACTCCAGTAATCTCGTGGCCAATGATGATTATGGGGTTTTCGGGCCAATTAAATTCATCAATACTCTTGCCCTTTTCGGTTTCCAAGACCACGGGCTTGTAATGCCTATCTTGCATGAATTTCAAGACCATTTCGATGTCGGGAAGATAGATCAAGTGAAGACCCCCCATTAAATCGACGAGGTTGCGCTTCGCGAGTTTTTTAATCAAGTTGATATCGAGGCTCACGTCCCCCGCGAGCACGAGATCGTTAAAACCAAAACCATCGGCGGCCCGCATGATCGCGAGCAAGTTAATGACGTACTTGCATCCCGTCATGCAGATAGCTTTTAGCATGGATCAGCATCACGTGTTCTCGTTGGCAATGCTCTTGAACTCGTCTCGCAAGAAATCGACCAGGCCTTGAATGTAGTCCTTAGAAAAATCGAACTTCACGCCGGCAATGTCGAAAAGCTCCGGCAAAGACTTGGAATAACCCTCGTGCAAGAAGGCGTCGTATTGGTCGATCGCCTCGTGTCCGCGTTCCCGGTAATTCTTGTAAATGCCGTAAGCTGCGAGCTGCGCGATGGCGTATTCGATGTAATAGAATGGCGACTGGAACACGTGCGTTTGCCGATACCACATGGCACTAGCTTCGACATCCAATCCTGAGTAATCGATACCCGTGGATGTCTCGAAACGGTCCACGAGAGACTTGAAAAAGTCGGTCCTCTCCCTCGGTGCATGATCCGGTTTCGTGACATAAATCCAATGCTGGAAGGCATCAATGATCATGAACCACGGCATGGAGCGCACCGATCGTTCTAGATCCTCGAGCCTGGCTCGCTTTATGTCGGCTACATCGGTATAAAATTCCTGGAGATGATCTTGCAGGAACAACTCCATGGTCATCGAGGCGACTTCCGCGATCTCCATGGGGAACAGCATTGCCTCCGAATACATGGCATAGGGGACGTCGATGCGTGAGGAATGCATGGAATGGCCACCCTCGTGCGCGAGCGTTTCCACGTCGTATTGGATCCCGACCGCATTGGCGATGATGTATCCGCAGTGATGCTCGGGCAAGAACATGCTCATGGCGCCTGACACCTTTCCTTTCCGGTTGTCGGGGTCGATGAAACCATTTGCCTTCATGTAGGCCAACGTTTTACCATACTCGGGCTTGATCACCTTGAAGACATTGATCATTTTATCTACGAGTTCGGCATTGGTCGCGTATGGCTTGAGCAATTTGCTATCAATGCCAACTTTCGTATCCCATGGACGCACGGTATCCAGCTGCAGCGCATCTTTCCTCATATCATTTAATTCCTTGATGAACGGGAGAAATGTCGCCTCCACGGCATCGTGTAGCTTGAAACAATCCTCGGGCGTGTAGTCGAACCTGCCCTTCACCTGGTAGTGGTAATAATCGCGGCAATTGTCATAACCATTCAACTTCGCCATTTTCGTGCGCAAGCGCCTGAGTCCATCGTACATCTTGTCATATTTAGGCCCTTGCTTAGCGATCTTTTGATACAAGGCTCTCCACGCGCGTTCGCGCTTGTCGCGATCCGGGTCATACATGATGGCGATCATTCGAGGAATGGAAAGCTTTTTGCTTTCAAATTGCACTCGCGTACCACTCAACTTGTTTTGATAAGCAAGTACCTTGAGATATTCATTTGCTGCTTTTAACATGCTCGTTTTCGTTCGAGATTCTTTCATAACGAGTTTCTTAAGGTGTTCGAATTCAAACGGCAAGTTTTGAAACTGTGTGTGGCTATTGATGAACTTGTAGACTTTTTTCCTTGCAAGATATGCAGGTAGCGTGACGTTTAGGCCGAAGCCGAGCAAGCGTAGCGTGTTGATCGCGTTTTGTTTACAAAGAAATGCGGCTGTTTTTAGCATGGTCTTGTCTTCGACCGCGTCGTACAATTCCGAATATTTTTCAATGAATTGCAGCAATTGGTCCGGGGTCTCGATGGTTGCCTTGAATTCTTGCTTCATGAGTTTGTTAATAGGCCGCCACTTGTCACCCGTGATGGATGCGTCGAAATATTTCCGTGGTCTAGGACCAGGTTCTGGAGATTCAGTGGTCATGACGATATTGCTCCGTTAAGGTGAACGAAAACGAGTGCATTGTCTTGCTTGACGGCCGTGATGTTTTTATGCCTTTTTCGGCATGCCCGATCGGCTCGTCAAGAAAAAAAGGATGAAACACGTTATTGTTGTTCTGCATCGTCTTGCTGGGATTGTTGCTCGAAGGTCTGCGAAGCTTTCGCTGACTTTTCCTTGACGTATTTCTTGAAGTAATCAAAATCACGGCCTCGGAGCTCGTCTTCCAATTTCTCAATATTCTTCGCGAGCTCGTCGCGTTCTTTTTTCAAGGCTTCGACGTCCGAGAGCTCTAACTTTGCAGCATCGAGCGCCGCATGCAGTTCTTGCACCTCGCCTTCCAGCGATGCAATCTTGGCGTCGCTAGTGGTCTGGAGCTCGTTCTTTTCCTCGATGAGAGCCTTGATCTGCTTGTCTTTCTCGTTCACGGTTGATTCGAGGGACACTTTCACGCCATCGACCTTGCCACTTAACGATGAGATTTCTTTTTCTTGGCTCGCGATTTTTTCCTTCATTTCAAGGAGGACTGATCCACGGATCTTGTGATCCTTGTCTTTTTTCTGTTCGATTTTACCCCAATCTATGCTCATGAACGATCACCTTTCATTATCCAATTGCAAGGAGTCGGTTAATAAAGCAATCGTGCCGACTATACCCAAAAAAAGAAATTTTTTTTTAAGGTCCAACGATGGTTTTAATATATCACTTGAAGAATCAAATTCGTGGCACGCTTTGTTCAAAAAACGAAGGATAAAGAAGGATTTCGACACCGCAGTTGCCGAGGGAAACGATTCGAGGATCGAGAAACTCGTTCAAGAGAATCCATGGCTCCAAGATTACGTCGAGGACGCGGATGACACGGATATCAACGTGAAACGCGTGTGCGCGGCAATCGGGGTCATGGAAGATGAATTGAACGCGCCAGCTTCCTTGGATGACATCATGCAGTCACTGGATCAAGATTTCAAGGCACCGATGTCCCGGTCGCAAATCGAGACGACGTGCATCGATCTTGAGAACAAGGGCTATATCAAGAGCCAAGATCAAGGTTTCGTGCTCACGGTCGAAGGTGGCCGGATCTGCGACAATTACTTGAACAAGCAAGCCAACGAATTGCTGGGCGAGATTCCCGGCGAATGATATCAAGATCATTTCAAGAACAAGCGATAAAATAGAAGGTAAATGATATGGTAGACAAAGTATGCTCCGAGTGTGGAGGAACCTCTTTTCGAAATGTTGTCGACGCGTGGATGAAGCGCACCTTTTCTTTCGTTGAGAAAGGCACATTGATGATGTGCGAGAACTGTGGCGCTAAGTTCCTACAGTGTCCTAAATGTGGTGCTTTAGTAACCCGTGTCCATCCAGCGTTGGAAGCATGGGAAGTTTCGTCAGAATGCAGCAATTGTGGTTTCGTTAATCCCGATATCCGCGCGTGGGATGGCACGAGCCCGAATCCGAACAAGTTGTGAGTTTGAACCTTTTTTCTTTTTTAGATATCAGAGGCGCGTGCAAGCATGGTCGATCGCGTGTGCGATGAATGCGGTGGCACTGCGTTCCGATCGCAAAATGATAGCATCTTGAAACGGAAGTTACCGTTCGTGAAGGGCAATGTATTGATGTGCGAAAATTGTGGCGCCAAGTATATCCCCTGCGAATGCGGTGCCTTGTTCACGCGAGTGCACCTGATGGTGGACGTGGCGGGTGTTCGATCGACCTGCCCGAATTGCCAGAAGCATGATCCTGACATCGAAGCCTACATCGTGCGCGGCGGCGCTATCGATTGATCCCATTCTTATTCATCTGCCCGATTGGATTTTATTAACCGCTTAATTCACAAGATCTATTACTTAATGGATTTGTTAAGCAAACAGCAGTTTTTTCCCGAGCCTGGTCAAAGATGCCAAATTTCGTGATGAGGATCGTCTACTATTTTTACGAGCGCCGATTGAAGAAAGAAATCAAGGATGGTCCCATGCCAAATCATATCGGAATCATTCTTGATGGCAATCGCCGATTCGCGAAAAAATATGGCATGGATGCCAACTGGGGGCACATGATGGGTTACGAGAAGGTGCGGGAGATGCTTGATTGGTGTCTCGAACTAAAGATCAAAAACTTGACCATGTTCGTGCTTTCCACGGAAAATTTTAACCGCCCACCCGAGGAGGTCCAGGGATTGTTTAATCTCATCCTGAAGGCATGCGAGGAGATCAAGAATGACCCGCGTATCCACAAGAATCACGTAAAATTGAAGGCAATTGGCCGGTTATCCCAGCTCCCGGAAAACATCCAAGCAGCCATCAGGGATCTCGAGGATTCCACGAAAGATTACGACGATTTGCATCTCAATGTCGCGGTGGCATACGGCGGCCGAGCCGAGATCATCGATAGCATCAAGCAAATTGCCCAAGACGTCAAGGATGGCAACATCTCCGTCGATGACATTAGCGACGAAACGGTGCAAGAACATCTCTACAAGCAAGGCCCCGATCCGGACATGATCATTCGCACGTCAGGTGAGAAACGGCTTTCTGGCTTCTTGCTCTGGCAATCCGCTTATAGCGAACTCTATTTCGAAGACGCGTATTTTCCCGAGTATCGCAAGATCGATTTCTGGCGGGCTGTCAGGGCATTCCAGCAACGTGAGCGGCGTTTCGGCGCGTGACACTACTTTTCGATTCGCGCAGTAGATTACTTGTATTTTTCATTCAGATAATCATTAAACCGTTTCATGAAGTCAGCAAGATCGATGAAGTATCCGACGCGCTCCAAGACGATGATCTTGTTACCGTGTACGCGAAGCAACCCCATGGCTTCCAGTTCCTTCAGATCTTGCGTGATGTCCTTCACGTTTCGGATTTTTTTCACCCGGTCAACCGTCACCTCGCCGTCGTCGCACGTCATCGATATCAATATTGCAACGAGCGTCGATGCGAGCCTGGTGCGGCCTTGAAACGGGTTCATTCGTGAGTTCTCGCTAATATCGTTCGTGCACGACAAGAACCAATGGCCGTCAAGTGGATTCTTTTCGACCTTGAACCCGAACAATGCCATCTTGCTTGCATATGATTCGAGCAATCGGTACAGCTGCTGGCGGCTATCTTTACCTTTTAAGCCGAGCGCCTCGATCATGGCATCATCGGTGGCACCGATCTCGTCTCCACGCCTCGCCAATATGTAACTGATCACCTTGAACTCGTTCATTGGCCATCCCTCCACAATCGCAGTTCAGTATTACTGGAGCTATCATCATCTTCGCGCAAGATTAATTCCCCGTCCTGGATCAGGTGGAGAACATGCACGAAAGCTTGCATGCGGTCGATATCATGATCGTTTTCAAGAAAATCCAGGATATTTCCAAGCGAGGCGAGCATGCTTCCTTGAAGTCGATCGTATCGTTTCAATGCTTCCAGGATTGCTGCTTTTTCCTGAAAAAAATTTTGATTTTCAACGGGCAAATCGAACTGGAGTTGGATGCTGCCCTCGTCATCAACGACTTCGCATTGAGGCACCAGGCGCCGTGTCGTTCCAAGTTTTTCCACGATTTCCTTGACAAAGGGCCAAGACATCGACGTGAACTCGAACGGATCTCGCCATGCCACCATATCGACCAGATCATCGATGGCCCCTGCATCCTGAAAAAAACGCGTGAGTTTATCCTTGCTAATGTCGAACATCAACGCCTTGAATGCTTGCACCTTGTAATCGAGGATGTCGCAGAGCGTCGCGAACAATGAAACGAACTCGGGCAATTTCACGACGCGATCTTCGGGCAAGGTTTGGAACGCGTCGATGTAGTCCGTAAGGGGTTGGAGGGGATCCACCTTCCCGTTCTTGATGTCGTTCTTGATCCCGGCCAGCTTTCCAGAAAAGTAATCGAGGGTTAACTGTTTCATCGATTTGCTCATCAGATTGCACCTGTCTGTCGCGATTGAAATCACGATGCATCGAGCATCTGGGTGAATTCTTGCTCGTTCACCTCGATGATCCGCGAAGGCCCGAGCTGGTGTTGTTCTTTTCCCTCAGCGTTTCCATCAGCGAATTTTATTCCCTGGCGCACGACGGCGATGATCTTGTCAGCAGATTTGACGAATCCGTGGGACGTGGTGGGCACAAGCATGATTAATTGGATTTTTTCGCACGTCTTGCGAATTAATTTCGAGATGATCTCCTTGTTTGATTCATCCAGGTAGATGTGGGCTTCGTCGAACACGCAAATTGGGCCCGGGTTCAAGTCCTGTAGCGTGAGCATGAGGCCAAGTGCTATGATGGATTTTTGGCCCTCGGAAACGGCAGCGAGAGGCACGCTCGCCTGGCCGAAGAAATCGACCGACATGTCGATGCGCGGCTCCTGGAAATCCCCGCTTGCATCGAGCACGGCGTGGAACGGGATGCTCAAGTCGCTGAACTTGTCATTGATGCGTTTTTCGAGTTCCTTGACGTTTCGCGTCATTTTTTCGAGATAATCGGTTTTCAAGTCATCGCCGATGTACTGCACACGTGACAATTCTTCTTCCAATTCATCCATTTTTCCGGTTAAGGTTTCGATGATCTGGCAGTTTTGTTCGTATTCCTTTTCGATTTCATTCGTGATGTACAAGAACTCCAGTGACGCAAGTTTTTTTGAAAGCTTTTCCAGGATAACGTCATATTCTTCTATCGTTTTTAATTGATCAGGCTTGACCATGTCTTTCAAGTTAAGATCGATGTATGCTTGCTCCCGTTCCAAGCCAACGATGTCCTGGGTAATTTTTTCAGCTTCCATATCAAGAACCTTGATCCGCACTTCGATGTTGTTGATGGCATTGTCCTCCTCCTCGATCGATTGCAAGAGTTCGACCTTCTGCTGGCTCGTGCTCGCGATCGTGGTAGAAATTTCTTTCATTTGTTTCTTGATCGCATCACGTTTTTCGTTGAATTCCTTGACCTCCACGGCATTGCTCTTGATCTCGGCTTTCAATTGCTCGTATTCAGCCGTTATTTCGTCAAGTTCCTTTGCTGCATCATCGTGCTTGACATCCAGCTCGCTGATAATGGTCGATGCTTGCTGCAAGTCCGAGTTGGTGCCTTCTAGCTTGGATTGAACATCGGCAAGGTCTGCCTTGGTCTCGGATAGCTCGGAGGTGAGGGTGAGTATCGCCTTGGGTTTCTGGGCCTCGAGTTCCGCGAGCTGTTGCGAGAGAGTGCTGATAGCGAGATCGTTGTCGATGATGGCATTCTTGATCTCGTCTTTCTTGGCAAGATATTGAGCTTTTTTCTTGCTTTTCGCTTCCTTTTGTTTCAGATAAATCCCGATCTTCGCGAGTTCTTGCTGGCGAGTTTCCTTGTCTTTTTTCTGTTTATGCAACGCCTCGATCTGGCTTTCGAGCCCGGTGTTTTCTTTCACCAGCATGTTAAGCCGCATTTGCAAGCCGGCCACGTCGTCGTCGGCGTGCTGAGGGCCAAGGATCGGTGCGCCATAATACGGGGGAGAAGATTCTGTCAATCCTTCCTTTCCCTCGACGATGATGCCGTCCAGCGTCACGCACCGCGCGCGGTTGTCCATTTTTATCAACTTGACGGCATCGGAAAAGGTTTCAACAACAATCGTGTCGCGTGCGATGTGATCGACAATCGCCCTTAACCACGAGGGAACCTTGATGAGCTTGTTCAAGTAATCCACGACGCCTGGAAAATTGACCGATGGCTTCGCTTTCACGTGCGCCATTTCCTGGTGAGGCTGGTAAATCGTCGCCGGAACCTTGAATTTTTTCCGCAACGAGTTGACGAGGTTAAAATTTTCATCGGAAAACGCTACGAACCCGAGCAAACCGTATTTCTTGAACTGGGCTTCGATGGCACGTGCATGCGCCGGGTCATACTGCATGAACTCGTAGATGGGCCCTTTGATATGCTCCTCAAGGTTACTTCGCTTGATTTCTTGCTTGAGCATCTCGACTTCCTTTAAGGTTCGCCGTTCCTCCTCGGCTGGCCCCTGCATGATTCCCGTCTGCTTTCGCAGCTCGGCTTCGTCCTTTTTTTTCAATAAAAGCTGGTCCTTTTTGGCTTTTATCTCGGCATCAAGGCTTGATACTTCTTCCGCGATTCGCGCGTTCAAGTCGATCTTCGCATCCGCTTTCGAATCCCAATTGTATTGCTGGAGCGTGCTCGTGAGTTCCTTGATATCATCGAGCACGTCTTCTATTGCTGCCTCGTTTACCTCGAGTAATTGCTCGTTAGTCTTCTTGGTTTTCACTTCTTGGTCGAGAGCGCGCTTCACTTGCTCGTGTTGGTCGATCCAATCCTCGTTTTTCTCGAGCTCGCTCCCGATCGTGTCGAGCCGGCCTTGCAGTTCCGTTTGCTTGATCGACAACGATGCAGCGAGCCCTTCGAGTCGCTCCTTTTCGTAACTTGCGTCCTTGAGCTGGGTGGCGAGATCAGCAAATACTTGAGCAGCCACCTCCTTGGCATGCTTCATTTCGTCATTTTTCTTGCCCAGCTCTTGTTTTTTTTTATCCCATTTTTTGGTTTCGTCTTCAAGAGTTGCTTGATTTACCTTCAAGACCGTTAATTGCTCGTTACTCGTTCCAAGTTCTTCTTCGAGCCGTTCCATCTGCCCACGTAATTCGATGACACGTTCTTTTCGGGCATCCCGATCCATGGAAAATTCACGCTGGCTCGTCTCATGATAGGCCTTTTCCTGTCGTTTCTCGTCGATCCTTTGCAAGATGTCGTTTTTTTGTGCCCAGCTCCGTTCCGCCCTGAACCGCACGAGTTCATCTTCCAGTTTCCGCTTTTCACGAAGTTTTTCCATCTTTCCTGCAAGGATTCGCTCTTGTTTCGTGCAAGTATCCTTTTCAATTTTCAAATTTTGCAATTGAGCGTTGATCTCCTCAATCCGCCCGGCATTTCCCTCGATTTCTTTCCTTAACCCTGCAATGCCCATGCCAGTTTCGATGAGCCCGTAGATTTCCTTTGCTGACAGGTCCTTGATTGCATTCACGTGGCCCTGCGCCACGAATGAAAAAATGTTATCCGGGAAGATGCGCAATTCCTTGACCAGCGCGTAGATCGTGGTGGCGTTCACGTGCTTGCCATTTAGATAAAAATCAGAGCCCTGACCTTTCCTGGAAAGCCGAGCAATTTCGTAAACAGTTCCATCAATGGCGTGAAATCCAACCTTGACGCGCATGAAATCAGCGCCATGATGGATGAATCCATCCCATTTTGCATAGCGACCATCCTTCGAATTCGACCCGAGCACGTATTTTAATGCCTGGAACACGGAAGACTTTCCCGCTCCGTTCGGACCCGTGATGATGGAAAATTTTGACACGCTCCCGTCATTCAAGGTGAAGGATATGCGTGCTTTCTTGAACGAGAGAAAATTTTCCAGCTCGATCCATTCGAGGAACAAGCCTTGTCTCTCGTTTTCTTGCTCTTGCATCACGGATTGCGTGCGCCCTTGAAATGCTTCTTGATCACGTCTATCTTGTTCTTTGCAGCATCCAACTTTCGTTTGGCGGTCAGTATATCATCGAGCAACAAGAATGGATATTTTGCCAGGTATACCCGGTCTTCTTGCATGAACACGCCGTTTTCGAGATGATCGAGGACTCGCACGAGCGTGTCATAATCCTCCTCGGCCGCGGATTGCCACAATAATTCCTTGAACGGGTCACCGGATGTCTGCAAGGAAAACTGTTGAGCCGAAATATTTGCCACGGCATCACCATCCCGTCGATTGCTTGCGATCGTGCTCCCGTGACTTCCCTCGTCCTCGTTTCGATGTCGGGATGCTTGTCTCACGGATTTTATCGACGGAGGAACGAATTCCTCGATGCCGTTCTCGCCATGCATGGCATCCAGCAAGAATTTGGTCGACATTTCCTTCAATTCCTTCGCATGCTTTTGCATGATGACGTGCTTCGCGAGTCCCTCGATATCGTTCCATGACCACCCGTCCATTTCGGTCGCAATCATGCCGTAATCGATGCCGGTCTCGGGATCAAGCAGGTGCTTCAAGTAAAATTCCCGTTCCTCCTTTGTTGGCGCATCGATGTCGACCGTGAAATCGATCACGTTCAACAAGCGCTTGTCGAACGTTCTCGGATTGTCAGAAAGGACGATGAAGATGATCTTGTCATGTATGATGTTTTTTTCGGCGAAAAATCGGAAAAACCGCATGGTAAACGCCGTGAACGACGACGTTTCCTTTGCCTTGTATGCCCTGGACAAGAACCCGTCCGCGTTGTGCAAAAAGACGATCGATGGCAAGTTCAGCTTCAAGAAATCGAAAAATTCATCCATGACGAGGGCAAATTCCTTGAAGTCGATCAAAATCTGCTCCAGATCTATATCGAAGGAGGAGAATTTCTTGCAGGCCTCTTGAAATTGCTGATTCTTGATGAATAGTTGGATGTCCTGAAAATCCTTGTTAACGATGATGTTACCAGAAAAAACTAAGTTTTTGATGGAGGTTTCGCCTTCCTCCTTCAGCATGGACGTATATACGTTGATGGCATTGCCCAAGCGCCGTGCAAGGATCAATTCTTGGACGGTACTGGCATCCTTGTCTGTCGTTTCACCGCCTTGGAGTGACACGCGGGAGATGTACGTTGCGACCGGCAGCGACTTTTCTGCCACGGTCAGCACGTTTTCCGGGGTTTCTTCTTTTGTGTCGGCGTCTCTCGCGGATATTTTCTTTTCTTCGTCCATGTTCACGTTCCCGTATTCTCGTTCGCATGGTTTCCTTCGTGTGGTTTCATAGTGTAATTATGTAAAAATAAATTTACCTTAGTTTCATTTTTAAAGTCAGTAATAGAGCGAAATTTTTGAACAAACAAGATACGTGAACAAAACATGGGAAAGCTAGCACGTGATGTTGCAATCGTCGGAGCTGGCATCTCGCATTTCGGTCAATTTCCGGATAAACAGATTCCCGATTTGTGGGTCGAAGCCTGGCTTGATTGCATCAAAAATGTTGATAATGGAATCGATGTACGCAATGATATCGATGGCGGTTTGTATTTCGGGAATTTCACGGCAGATTTATTCACCGGACAGGGACATCTTGGCCCGATGCTTGCGGATTTGGTCGGATTGACACCGAAGGGTGCCACTCGATTCGAAGGCGCATGCGCTAGCAGCGGATTGGCATTCCGGCAAGCCGTGGTTGCCGTCGCGAGCGGCGTCGCCGACGTGGTTTGCATCGGTGGTGTCGAAAAGATGACATCTTTGCCGACTGCTGGCGTGACCGAGGCACTTGCTGCCGCATCCGACGTGGTCTACGAGGCACGGGTCGGGGCAACCTTCCCCGGATTGTATGCAAACGTCGCCTCCGCGCATTTTAACAAGTATGGCACGACCTCCGAGGACTTGTTCCGCGTTGCCATCAAGAATCACGAGAATGGCAAGCTAAACCCGAAAGCACAGATGCAAATGACGATCGAGGATATCATGAACCAAAAAATCGAGAAAGCGAAAAATTCAGGGGGCGACGTGCCTGAGTGGGAGAATGAATTCGATTTCCTCAACAGCAGCTCCAATCCGGTCATCGCTTATCCGCTACGGTTATTTGATTGCAGCCTCATCACCGATGGCGCCGCGTGCTTGATCCTTGCTGCTGACAGCATAGCGCGCAAGTTCACGGACACACCCATTCTCGTCGCTGGCACGGGCCAGGGCAGTGCAGCATTGTCTCTCAACAATCGCGATACCTTCACGAGCTTCCTCGCCGCGAGGACGGCTGCTGAACAAGCCTACAATATGGCCGGTGTTGAACCAAAAGACATCAAGGTTGCAGAAGTTCACGATTGTTTCACGATCGCCGAGCTCGTTGCAATGGAAGATCTTGGTTTCGCAGAACCCGGGAAAGCAGCAGAACTGGTGAAGGATGGCCAAACCAAGCGTGATGGATCGATTCCAATCAACACGGACGGCGGGTTAAAAGCAAAGGGTCATCCGGTCGGCGCCACGGGGGCAGCTCAAGTAGTCGAAATCTACAAGCAGCTCAAAGGCATTGCTGGGGAACGGCAAGTCAGTGGTGACCCAGAGGTCGGGCTCGCACACAATCTTGGTGGTTCAGGTGGCACGTGCGTCGTGCACGTGTTCAAGCGCACGTGATGGAGGCATGATAAACATGGCAGAAGAAAAGGAAATCTTGCAAAGCAATTACCTCGCTTATCTCAACGAGAAACGATTGATGGGATCGGAATGCAAGGGCTGCGGAAACGTGGACCTGCCCCCGAGAAAGATTTGCTCCAAATGTTTATCGACAGACACGGCGTGGATCGATTTAACAGATATGCAAGGAATACTCTCGACGTTCAGCTGCGTTCATGTTGGAACTAGAAGATTCGAGGCCCGGGGCTTTAACATGAAAAATCCCTACGCTTTCGGGATCGTCACATTCGATAACGGAGCAGCCATCATGGGCATGCTTGAGGGCGTTGATCCGTTGCAGCCAGCGAGCATCAAGATCGGCATGAAGATGAAATTGAAATTTATAGAGACGGAATCATCGTGCGGTCTTCAAGTCGACGTGGGTTTTGAACCTGCAGAAAATGCGGCGGAACAAGAGATAGTCGAAGAATTTAGTTGAACCTGTAACAAACCCTTCTTTTTAATTAATTTCTTGTTATTACATGGCCGAAACAATATTCAAGCCTTAACGTTATGCACGAGAAAAATTTCATGTCAAACAGGTACTACAAAAAGATAATATCTTGAAACCAAACAAAATTCGAAAAATCGCGTGCTTTATCCAGTAAAATAGCCAAGATACCTTTATCCACTATCTGTGAACTTGGTTTGAGCGCGCTTTGCCTTGATCGCCCCGAGCGAATCCGGTTGCCCCGCGAAGATGCTAAAAAGTACTCGCTGCTTAAAGTGTTTATAATTTCGCACTCTTGGGATCTTTTTTGCAACGGCATGGGACTCAACTTTCGGAGTAGCGCTTTTCACCTTTCCTGCCTTGGTTAACGAACCGTGACTTCCTGTCATGATGATACACCAATGAATTTCTCAACGAAGGTCTACATTTATGGTTTGTGGTGTCTCCGTCCCGCTTGGCTGTTTGCATTTTTTTCATCGATGATTTCCAACGAGCAATGCGGGCCAAGGAAAGTGCAAGAAACGCGATAGTTCGTGGTTCGCGCACGATTCTTATTCAAGAACGCGCGCGCGTTCTTGATGATTATGGGCTCTATCAATTACAACATTCCCGGTCGTATTTGCTTATTTGGCGATAAAGTGGACTTGCTTGGCATTCCCGTCATCGCTGCGACCATCAACCGGTTTTTTAACTTCGAGATGACTATTCGTGATGATGGCATCGTTCATTTTTTACCGAGAGATTATCCGGAGGAAGAAGAATCATTCTCTATCGTCGATACCGACAAGGTCTATGAATGTAGCCAGGATGTCCACTTGAAATACTGGCACGCGTCGTTGAAGTCACTTTCGCTATTCATCGAGAGCGGCCAGGTCACGGGGTTTGATGCCTCGGTCGGCACGGTTGATTTACCCATCGGGGCAGGATTAAGCACGTCGGCTGTCGTGAGCGTCGGCTTCATCATGGGCCTCAACGAGCTCTTTGATTTGCACATGTCCAAGGCCGAGATCGCCGAGCACGCGTACGATGCGGAGCACAACATCCTCGGCATAATGTGCGGTCGCATGGATCAATACTCGATCGCCTATGGCGGCGTGACGTTTATCTTGACTGGTGATGAACCAGGCGTGGAAGTTTTGGACGTCGTGCAATTACCCCTCGTCGTCGGCGATTCTTGCGAGCCCCGTGAAGCTAAGAAGGTCTTGAACCGCGTGAAGCGCGAGCTTGAAAATGAAAATCCCGTTTATCTCGACGCGTTCGAGAAAATGCACCAGGTGGTGCTCGAGGGAAAGGAAAACTTGATCAAAGGCCCGAACCTCGCCCGGCTTGGCGAGCTTATGACCGCCCAGCAGGAACAAGAAAACGTGATCGAGGCCGCAACGGACAAGCTAAACTTGCTTTGCCAGGTCTCCATTGAAAATGGTGCCTATGGGGCCAAGCAAATGGGCGCGGGCGGTGGTGGTTGCATGGTCGCCATTTGTCCCGATGCAGAAACCCAGAGAAAGGTTGCCAAGGCTATCGACGTTGCTGGCGGAAAATCCTTGATCATCGATATTTTCAATTATACGGAAAAAATGCAGGCTGGATATTAACAGGGAAAAAAAATCTTGTATCATTCATTTTTTCTTGAAGAATTCAATGCTTCGGCTCGTTTTTTCTCCCGCGCGATCAAATAGGGGCGAATCCATTTACCATAGATCCACATGTACACGACGGTTAAGGGAATGCCAACCGGATAAGCTATCCAGAAATCGGGCAAGCCGATGAAGCGCTCGAAATCCATCGTGTAACTCCATATGACGAGTACCGATGCGATCACGATGAATTTCTTCCAGTCCACCGCGATTTTTTTATTTCCTATGATATAAAGAACGAGGAGGATGGGCGTTCCGTGCATCACGACGTGGATAAACCACGGCGCGCCGGTTACAGCCGGGTTCAAGTAGGTAAAATCTGCTTCCGGGCCATATTGGCCCACCCACAAAGCTTGTCGGGTGAGCAAGTAAACGCTCACGATCAGGTAAGACACCGTGAACAAATTCAGCCACTCGTTTTTCAACTTGAGGAGCATGCCAAGAGCCATAACCCCGAAGGCAAAGCATGAGAAATACAAGACGAACCGTTGATCATATCGTATGACAGCAAAGAGCCACACGAACATGGCAACTCCAATGGCCTGGTAAATCATTTCGCGTCGTTGTTCATTCATATATGTTATCACTTAGCTGGATTCCTTTCTTTCGTATTCCTTTTCTCTGAAGTTTTCGAGGATCTTGTCGATTAATTTCACGGCAATGAGACGCTTCGTTTGCAAGGGCTCGTGGCACACGTTCTTGTTCTTATCGATGATATACACCTCGTTCGTGGGCGATTCGAACCCCGTGTCGGTTCGACCGACGTCATTCGCGACAATGAGGTCCACGTCGGATGCAACGAGCGTGGAGTAAGCTTTCTCGATCATTTCTTCAGGATCCTTGGGAATTTCTGCCTTGAATGCGACGATGAAGAGATCCGGGTAAGCCTCCCTAACTTCCTTGATGATCTTTGGCGTGGGCACGAGCTTGATGATGAGCTCGTCGGTTTGGGATGAGATCTTCTCGTCGAAAAATTCTTCAGGCCGGAAATCAGATACAGCCGCGGCGCTGATGAAGAATTGATATGTATTCTCGCTCAATTCCTTCATGACTGCATCTGACAATTCTTGCGTGCTCGTGACATCGATAGAACGGACATTATTGCTGAGTGGTGGCTCCGGAACACCCTTGGTCATGATGATAGTCACTTGGCCACCTCTAGCGATAATCTCCTCGGCAATGGCCATGCCCATTTTGCCGGAACTCGGGTTGCTGATGAATCGCACGCGATCAAAATACTCCCTCGTCGGGCCGACCGTGAGCAAGAACTTGAGGTTTGCGAGACCCTGGTCCCCGGTCATTATATCACGGCAACGGTTCACGATCTCGTCGATACGGGCAATCTTTGCCTTTCCTTCGGAGATTCGCGGGCCAATGAACTCGACCCCGAGCCGCTTGAGCTTGAGGATATTTTCCTCGAGGATTGGGTGGCGATACATGGTCTCATGCATGGCAGGGACGATGACGATGGGAATACCAGAACCAAACGCCGTGGTAACGACCGTCGTGACCGGCGTGTCGTCGATCCCAGCAGCGATCTTCGAGATCGTGTTTGCGGTTGCCGGGCAGACCAGGATGATGTCGGCGGTTGGCACGTCCTTGGTGCGTTCGCCGGCTATCTGCACGTGCTCCACGCCTCCCGTGAGGGTCGTGATGGCCGGGTTGCCCGTTGCCCAGTGCATGAGGTCCGCCGTGATGAGCTGGGTCGCGGATTTCGACATTACAGCGATCACTTCAGCGCCGAGCCGCATGAACTCGCGTGCGATGATGGGTGCTGTCATCGCCGCCACAGAACCCGTGATACACATGCAAACCTTTTTTCCTTTCAAGATCGTGGACGTCGTACCCACGATGTCCTTTGACGGGTGAGGCCCAAACATGGTGATGCGCTCTTCAATGAAATTCAAGATAATAATGACTGGTAAAATATAAGAAGCAATCGGGCTTCTCAACTGAGCATGTCCGATTGATCCTTAAGGCGTGCGAGTTTTTCCTCGTAATTTGCGAGTTTCTCCCGTTCTTGCTGCACAACTTGAGGATCAGCCTTCTGCGAGAAGGGTGATGCCAATTTTTTCGTGCTGGCATCGACGAGCTTTTGCAACTTGCCAATCTCGTTCTCGAGGCGTGATCTTTCCTTGTCAATATCGATCAAGCCTTCGAGCGGGAGATACGCGGTGATTCCTTGGAGCACGAGCCTGCCCGCGTGTTGCGGGACATCCACGCGAGTATCGAACGTCGCCTGTTCGGGATCGATGCGGGCCAAGGCAATGATCTCTTCCTTCACGCCCTCGACAAGTGCAAGTTTCTCGGGAGATTCCACGATTAGCGGAATTTTCGCACCTGGCGGGACGTTGAAAGCCGTGCGGATGCTCCGTATACCTTTCACGAGATCTATGGCCTGTGCAAACCCGTTTTCGGCGTCATCATTTATGAGAGCATTGTTTGATTTTGGCCACTTGTTGACGATGAGCGCAGGTCCTTGTTTAACCGACGCCGGCAAGGCTTGCCACAATGCCTCGGTCATGTGCGGCATGAACGGGTGGAACATGGTAAGGCATGCCTCCAGGACGTGCAGCAGCACCACCTTGGGCGTGACCTTGTCGGGTTCGCTTTCATTGTACAACCGCACCTTCGTTGCTTCGATGTACCAGTCGCAGAACTCGTCCCAGAAGAAATTCTTGATTTCCCTGATGGCGTTCATGTAATCGTGATTTTCCATGAGCTCCGTGACCGTTTTCACGAGCGCGTTGAGCCGGGAAAGAATCCACTTGTCCGCGATCTTGAATTTCTTGGCAAGATATTTCTTGTCAAGACGAGGTATCGATTCTTCTTCGCCAATGTTACCAAGGACATATTTCGTGGATTGCCAAATCTTGTTGCAGAAGCGTTTCGAGGCCTCGAGCTGGCGGAAATCCATGTTCATATCCATGCCAGGCACGGCGTTCGAGACGAGCGTGTGCCGGAGCACGTCGCAACCCCATTCATCGATGATGTTGAGGGGATCATACTTTTCAACGTTTTCCATGGATTTACTGATCTTCTTGCCAACCTCATTTCGAACGATCCCGTGGAGATAGACAAAACTGTAGGGTGCTTTACCCGTGAGCTCGCATCCGAGCATCATCTCCCTGGCGACCCAGAAGAACAAGATATCGTAGCCGGTTTCACGCGTGTCAGTCGGGTAAAACCGCAAGTAATCAGGATCCTCCTCGTTGGGCCAACCAAGTGTCGAGAATGGCCACAAGCCCGAGGAGAACCAGGTGTCAAGCACGTCCTCGTCTTGCACAAGGTTCGTGTCCCCGCACTCGGGGCATTCAACGGGATCGTCAAACTCGCACACCTGATGGCCATTGGTGCAATACCAGACGGGAATGCGGTGACCCCACCATAATTGTCTCGAAATACACCAATCGCGAATATTTTCCATCCATTGGAAAAACCGCTTCTCCTCGCGCTCAGGAATGATTGTGGTCTCGCCAGATTTTACTGCTTCCATGGCTGCTTCGGCCAGCGATTTCATCTTCACGAACCACTGGGTGGAGATGCGAGGCTCCACGACCGCGTTGCAACGCTGGCAATGAGCAACGGCATGCGTGTATGGTTCGATCTTGACTAGCAAGCCTTCTGTCTCGAGATCTTCCACGATGGCCTTGCGGCATTCGAACCGATCCATGCCTGCATATTTACCCGTGAGTCCCTCGACCATTGCTCCTTTCTCGTCCATGACCGTGATAAATTCTAAACCATGACGTTGACCCATTTCATAGTCAGCAGGATCGTGCGCCGGAGTCACTTTCACGGCGCCCGTGCCAAATTCAGGGTCCACGAGCTGGTCCGAGAAGATCGGGATCTCGCGACCAATAACTGGCAAGATCGCATTCCTCCCGATGAAACTACCATAGACGGGATGCGCCTCGTGCGTAGCCACGCCGGAATCTCCAAGCAGCGTTTCGGGCCGGGTCGTCGCGACCTCGATGAATTCGGTTGCGCCCTCGGACCATTTGCCCGAGCCCCATTCGCCCGCAGGTTCCTTGAAATCGTCGGTAACGATGGGATATTTGAGATACCAGAGGTGGCTCTCTTCATCGTCAGGAATGGCTTCGAGGTCCGAGATAGCTGACTCACATCTGCCAGGGCACCAGTTGACCATGTACTTGCCCCTGTAGATCAGACCTTTCTTGAACAACCGCACGAACGCGGTACGCACTGCCCGACTAAGATTCTCGTCAAGCGTGAAACGCTCGCGAGTCCAATCTGCAGAGATACCGAGACGCTTTGATTGCTCCGTGATACGGGCATGGTATTTCTGTTTCCATTCCCACACTTTTTCGATGAAATTTTCCCGGCCAAGATCCTTCCGGTTGATGCCTTGCTTGGTCAGCTCGCGATCGACCACGCTTTGCGTCGCGATGCCCGCATGATCGCACCCCGGAACGAATAGCGTTTCTTTCTGCTTGAGCCGCTCGTAACGCGTCATGAGGTCCTCGAGGGCGATGGTGATGGCGTGGCCAAGATGAAGCTGGCCAGTCACGTTGGGTGGCGGAATCGTGATACACCATTTCGGTGACGTATCCTTGACAAGTCCCAATTCCCGTTGCTTCTCGGGGCGGAAATACCCTTCTTGTTCCCACCATTTGTAGATTTCTTCTTCTATTTCCTTGGGGGAATACGTTTGTGAAAGTTGCTTGGATGCCATCGTGCGCGCACCTTTTATGAAGAAGTATCTGGAGCGATTTTTGAGGTTTTTGACTGCATCAACTGCCATCGACCGGCAATTAACGCTGCAAAAATGAAGCTGAATCCATCCGGGAAACTTGGCGCAGTGAGCGTTGATCGTGCATGGCGTGCGTATATCATTTTCATCGTTTTCCATCTCTTTGTTTTTTTAACGTGTCATGTTGAATTTGATTTTGAAGTATTTTTGAAGCAAAGCTTCCATGGTTTGCACTCTTTCTAACTAATCGTGATCACATTTATCCAGGATTTATGTCGCGTGAAAAAAAATAACGACTTATCCACTTGCCATCGGGCTATCAAGAATTTTGGCAATCTGCTCAAGATAACCCAAACCGATGCCAGAACGGAAACCTGGAGAAAAAATCCGAGCACGAACCACGAGTTTCTAAAAAACAGATTTCCATTCCACGCGTGTTCAAGCGTGCATTACTACGAGCGTGGTCACGACTATCGTGTTGCAGACCGTCGATGTGACGGGTGCTGTAAAAATATCAAGAGTCATTCGTGGATCGCGCTCGAATTATGGAATAACTGGGTAAACATGAGTAACAAGACCTTAATAAGTTTGTGCATTGGAAAAATCGAGCTGGATACTCTGAAATCCAATCGTGAAAGCCGCGTGCTCGTGATTAGATGCCATTTTTAATTCAAAGGTGAACGATCATTTTTTTATTTAGTAATCTCGTGGCGGGCTTCGAAAAAACGAGCGGTAGATTATCAGCATGCTTGCAACGAGCTCGCAACATCGCACGTCCAATATTAATCCCGCGTGAATCTGTCGATACGCCAGGAATAAACGTTTAAATTCCTACCGATACAATATCAACTCGAGTTATGCTAATATCAAATAGAGTTATGCATTCTCCATGAAATTGAAACGGTACACGAGAGTTGAATTGAAATGGATAAATCTGAACTAGCGGATAAAATCAAGAAAGGAGAATTTTCGATCAGCGATTCGATGGATTTCTTCATCGTGTTGTGTGAAGTCGCCAACGGGAATGACGAAATTCAAGACGAAGTCGAGGGCTGGGACCGCAACTTGCTATTCAACATCACCGATGGTCCACAAATTACATTGTTGGTCCAAGGTGGAAAATTCGAAGTTCAGGAAGGTGAACAAGGCACTCCTGATGTTACATTGAGCATGAATTCTGACGTCGCGGTCGGCGTGCTATCAGGAGAAACCGATGCGACGAGCGCGTACATGGCGGGTGATTTGAAAGTAACTGGGCCACTCCCTGACGCGATCAAGTTCCGCACGTTAACGGAATTGATGCGTGAAGCATTGGAAGAGTAAACTTGTTCGTTCCCCTCTTTTTTTAGTCTTTTTTCACTTGGAATTAGCTATCGACCTTGTTCTGATGGAATTCGAGAAGGATTATTTTATAAACGGGCGAACGTGGTAATTCCAATTCGCAAAGCACATATATCCGTCGTTGCATCTTGACCTCGACAAGATGCCGTCCACCCTAAGACGCAAAAATTAAAAAAAGGAACTTTAACATCAAGAATAGGCTCATGTATAACATCAAAGATTTGCTCGAACAAAAGAAAAAGTTAGGAATTTTTCTTGCTTTTAGCTTGATCGGGCTCGCAACGATTGGCATATCGTTGATTCCGGCGATGAATTACATGACCGGCCAAAACATGGCTAATCAACCCCAATTCTTCCTGCCACAAGGATTCATAATATTATTTGCAATTTTTGCAACAGGCGTTTTCGTGAGCATAATTCTCTTGTCATTGATAAGCAAAAAATTATATATCGTGAAAAGCATCGATGATAGTATCAAGGGTATAAAAAAAGGAAAGTCATTCGTTCCTGAGAAGGTGCTTCCTCGACGCGATGAATTGTTGCAATCCCATTTCGCTGAAAAAATCAAGGAATCCGGACTTCCTTCTGGAAAATTGAAAATTTTTGATGGCATGAGCCAGGCCGAGCATGACGAAATCGTTGGTTTCAAGATCGATTCAACAGATCTCGGGAAAAAGCAAAAATTAGAAAAATTATAAACCTGGAAATGGTTGCTTGTTAAACTTTGCTTTGAATCTTTAACGTGACAGCGCGCTTGTAATTCAAGAGAATCTTATTCCACTGCTCGGCAAGCCGGGGATTGTTGGTCTGGTTGAATTTTTCGATGGATCGTTGCATGAGCTGGATAACTCGCATGGCGTTCCGTTGGATCGTTTCTTGCGGGGTTGAAGGAATCATGAATAATTCACCACTGAATGAAGACACGACTTAGAGGATCATTTTTAAGGGTCATAACACCGGGATATGTGTGTCTGTAGAACTAAATGCAACTCCGTTTGTTGCCGGAGATCCGCAATCTTCAAAAATTATTTAGTTTAAACTGAATTTATCATTCAACAATTTAAACGGAAGGAAAAATTATGGCAAAAGCTGAATGCCCGTCATGTTTCTTCGAATGGGACGTGGATGCCTCGAATATAATGGAAGGCGAGGTCATCACGTGTCCTGATTGTGGGGCTGACCTGGAAGTAGCTAGCAAGGATGAAGAGACCCTCAAGCTGGAAAAATTGGATAGTTCCAGCGAGGACTGGGGAGAATAAAAAATTTTTCAAAGCTTTCTTATATTTTTTTACGGTGAACTCCGGTGAACATCGGCATCGTCATCAACCAGATCACGTTTGAAGCCCGGGAATTGATGAATGCGGCAACGAAATATTTCCCGTCCGATATCAAGATCGAATTATTCAAGAATGATGATTTTAAATTCGATATAACAGATGAGAATGATTTCAAAACAGATGTGGACGTTTTCTTGCAGCGTTCAATCAGCATGACGCGCGCGATTTACACGTCATTTATCCTGGAGAATTACGGATATCGGGTCATTAGTTCGCATGACACCTTGGCTCTCACCGAAGATAAGCTCATAACGACAAGCATCCTGCACAAGAACGGGATTCCCACGCCAAAGACTATGATCACGTTCACCAAAGAAGCCGCGCTGGAGGCAATACAAGAACTCGGATATCCTGCAATTATCAAGCCTGTCATGGGCTCGTGGGGGCGACTTGTTGCTCTCCTCGATAACAAGCGGACAGCTACGGCTATTATCGAGGATCGGGAGGAACTTGGAACGGTGTTTCACAAGGTGTATTATTTGCAGGAGTATGTTCACAAGCCTGGACGGTCGTTAGACCAGTACATCGATGGTGACGAGGTTGCCAGGGATATTCGTGCGTTTGTCATCGGTGACGAGGTGGCCAGTGCCATGTATCGTTACGAGGTCCAGGATGATTGGCGATCGAACGTCACCCTCGGGGGCAAGGCTGAAGCATATAGAATAACATCGGAACTGGAAGAGATCGCGTTGAAAGCGGCCAAGGCAGTCAATGGCGAGATCGTTGGCGTTGATTTGATGGAAACGAGCAAGGGATTGGTGGTTGTCGAGGTGAATGGGACGCCCCAATTCCAAGGGATCATGAAATCGACTGGCATTAACATCCCAAAACGGATCCTGGAATATGTCATCAAATCAACCAAGCAGTGAATTCTGCAAAACATGGTGATAAAGGCATGAAGATCGTTCTTAAAATTGGCGGGTCCCTCTTCGAGGAAGATTTGCATTTCCTCTACGAGGATGTTTGCCACCTGGTCAATGATGAACACCACGACGTCGTTATCGTGCACGGGGGAGGCCCCCAGATAGATCTTATCTTGAAAAATCAAGGCAAGGATCCCAAATTCTTGATCTCCCAGGAAGGGGTCAAGTCACGCCACACGGATGAAGATACCCGCGATGCGGCAATCATGGCATTGGGCGGCCTTGTTAACAAGGGGATCACCGCGGCTCTCATCAAGCACGAGGTGAATGCATTTGGCTTCACGGGTGTAGATGGCGCGATCATGATGGCCAGGCGCAAGGATAAGATCGTTTCGGTAGACCCGGCCACGTCGAAACGGATCGTCGTGCGCAATGATTTTAGCGGGCGGATCGATCCGGATAAAGTGAAAGGAGATATCATAATCAAGTTGCTGGAATTAGGCATAGTTCCAGTCATTGGCGCGCTTGCTATCAGCGATGATGGCACCATTCTCAATACTGATGGTGACAGGGCGGCAGCATGCGTGTGCAAAGCCATCAATGGTGATGTGTTCATTAGCGTCACGGATGTTCCGGGCGTTCTCAAGGATATGGACTCGCAAGAAGTGATTTCCTCGATTCCTGTAGGGAATCTCGATGCTATCCTGGAAAGCGTTTCGGGTGGGATGAAGAAGAAGATCATTGCTGTCAAGGAAGCCGTTTCCTTTGGCATCCCTCGGGTCATTATCACTAGTGGCCTTGTCGAACATGGAATTTCCAAGGCACTCGCGGGTGAGGCGGGATCCGTTATCACGCAATAATGGTGGTTTTGGAACATGGCATGGACGAGCGAGGAAGAACTCGCGATTTTGCGGGATTCCATCCAAGTTTATGCTCCATCGTTTCAAGAAAAACCTATCATTGAATTGCTTGAAAAAGTTTTCGATAATACTAACACTTCCTTTACCGTTGATGATTTTGGTAACGTGAAGGCAGTAGCGGGCAGTGACTCCCCCGTCGTGCTCCTTGCATCGCACATGGACACGATCGCTAGCGAATTACCATTTAGCGAGGATGACCTGTCATTTCACGGTCGGGGCGCCGTTGATTGCAGGCCTTCCTTGTTTGCCCTGGCTCTTGCAGCCAGGCGAGTCCTTGAAAAGGGTTTCCATGGCACCATTATATTCGGTGGAATTGCCGCTGAAGAAGTAAGCACGGATGGTATCAAGATGTTTCTTGAATCAATGCAAGAAGCACCTGATCTTGCTATTTTTGGCGAGCCAACCGGCTCTACCAAAATATGCATCGCGTACAAGGGCAGGGTATGGTTGAAAATCTCGGTCACGTGCCAAGCAGGGCACGTTGCCGCGGCATGGATTCACGTGAATGCCATCGAGATCATCGATGAATTTTACACGATCCTCAAGGAACGTCTGCAAGCATTGATTAAAAACAAGGAGTTGACACCTTTTTTCTCGCCACGCGCAACTATCACGACAATCTCGGCAGGATCCATTCCGAACATGTTACCTGCCGAGGCAACCGGGGACATCGATGTCCGTTTCCCGCCGGGCATCGAGAAAGAAAACATCATCGGCCTTTGCTTAGCTATCAAGGATGAACTACAAGCAGTTCACGTCGTGGTAGATCCAACGCTAACGATAACCATCGAGATCAAGAGTAGCATTGGAGGTATCCGCGTTTCTCAAGATAACGAGATGTGCACCGGACTGGCATCGTGCATTGAAAAGGTGACGTGCGAGAAACCTTCGTTTGTCAAGAAAACCGGCACGACGTTCATGAACCACATAGGCACCTTCTTCAATTGCCCCGTGGTCACGTATGGACCTGGTGATCCATCCCTCGAACACACGGCAGATGAACGGGTCGAAAAAAAGGAGTTTCTTGAAGCAATTGATATTCTGGAATCATTTCTATTGAACTTATCCGGCTGATTTCGGTTTTTGCAAGATCATGGCAATGTCGGAGCCAAACTTGATGAAGCTTGGAAGACGGATGGCCCCCATCCACGTGTAATGCTTTTCCAGCAGCGTGAATCCAACCGCAAGCACGTTTTTCATCAAAATCGCCTCGGGAAGGACCGATATATGAGTCGGGTCTCTTTCAAAGCGCAAAATCTCAGTCGCATGGTATTTCGTTTTTATCGGTATTCTCAAGAAAAAAATGCCGCCTGGCTTCAAGGCAGCATAGATGTTCTTGAGTGGTGGAAAGATGTCGGGAATATGCTCGATCACATCCTGGCACGTGATCACGTCGAAATATTCCTCGGGAAAAGGCAGGGGTTTGGTGATGTCGTGCGTGAAAAAATGGTCGCTGCAGCTTTTCTTGAAGAGTCCCTTACACGTGGTGATAGCGTGGGGCGAGATGTCACAGCCATAGATGTCGTAATGCCGCTTCTTGAAAAAGTAGAGGAAGTACCCGTACGCGCAACCGATATCGAGCACCCGCCCCGCTGGCATATATTTCGCTATGCGATTGATCTTGCCCTTCCAGAACAAGCCACGGCGCAGAAAGTTGTACCCGCCCGGTAACCTGCTGTAATTTGACGCGGATCCGACGAAGTACTCGTCCTTGTCAAAATATTTTTCACGGGAATCTTGATCATCGGCCACGATGCATCAACGCGCTTGATAACCACGTGATATGAAAGCTTCGGTGGATTTAAACGCCCTCATTGGCTTGCAACATTCAGTTTTTCAAAGAGTGCCTCGATGCCAGCAAGATCAGTAGCTTTCATGATGTCCGCGCGAAATGACCGCCCACCAACCACTTGACGGGAAAGTGCTAACGCCCATTTCCTGATCTCGTGCGGTACCAGCATTTTACTTGCTTGATCACCATTCTCGATGAGAAACCCCGTGATCTCCTTGAATAATTCAAGAGCATCGGATGGTGTCTTGGTTTTCCCGGGTTCAAACGACTGGGAGAAAACACGAGGGTCGCTCACCGCTGCCCGCCCGATCATGAACGTGTCGCAGTAACCTTGCTCGATCATGGTGGAGCCTTGCTTCCAGCTCGTGATATCGCCGTTTCCGACGAGAAACGTGTTCGAGGCCTCGTGGATCTCCTTGATCGCGTCCCAATTTGCCCCGCCCTTGTATCCTTGTCGACGGGTCCTGCCATGAACCGCGATCCAATCGATGTTCCTGTCCTCGAGCGACTTGCAAAATTGGATGGTCGCCACGATGTCGGGCTGGTTAACGCCAAAGAGCCGCATCTTGACTGAAACCGGGAAGGAAGATCGTTTAGTGATGGCGTCGATCATGGCATAGCATTCCTCCGGGCGATCGAGGATGGATGCACCCAGGCCCTGGGCCATGATCCGGTAGCTCGGGCAACCCATGTTCAAGTTGATGCCTTGGATATCGTAATTAGAAAGCACTTGGATAACTTGATCAATCATATCGAGATTTTTGCCGGTTAATTGGACGATGATCGGTCGAAAGTCAAATTGCTGAACATTATTAAAAAGCACGTTCAAGACATCCTCGATATACCCAGAATTTGCGGCGATCCCTTCCAAGAACATCATGGGCAGCACGATTACCTCGCAACCCTTCATCTTGCAGCTATACAAGAATCCCGGGTGGTCGGTAATGCCCATCATCGGGGCAAGGATGCTCGAACCTTGTTTCATCGTGATCCACAAGTCATCGAGACAAAATTAAAATTAGCCGAATAATAGTAAAGATCATCGGGTTCGGACAGCACGATTTATCCGGAGTTCCGGTTATTCCGTTCTCGAGATCGTGATACGTTGGGCGTGTAGTTAAGTGGTATAACGCTCGATTCGCATGAATCGCTGGATTTCCCGGTGATTGTGGATTCGAGAGGCCGGGGGTTCAATTCCCCCCACGTCCACTTTTTTTGCCATTTTCACGGTCATGGCATGCAATTCAAGCAAATTATTGCTAAATTTGATGAAGCAAAAGGGGAATGCAAATCATTTTTTTCCTTCAATCATCAAAGAACACATTGAAAGACCAAGGTGCTCACAACTCATGGACCCCAAGTCACGATTTCTATCGGTGTTCACGGACGATAGAAACAACCTGGATCGCGTGCCGTTGTTTGTTCAAGGCGTGCTCGTAGGTTTCGTGAACAAGCATGAAAGTCAATTGTTCGATGAATACGAAGGTGAATTGATTTATAACACGACATTTGACGCGCCGCTCGTGCTCGGGTTCGATGCGGTCTTTGCTGGCATGCCGGCGTCCGTGTCTAGCAAGGCATTCAAGGTGACGGATGATGACGGCCAAGAGCACCTCGTCGGGCTGCACGGCCAAGTCGAGAAGCACGGCACGAATTATTACGCGGGCGGGCTCATCAAGAATGCCGACATCCTTGAACAGCTGCAGGAGAGCATGGTCCTCGTTGACAGCTCGAAAGCCATCCAGGAAACCCTCGACTTTTATGAAAAAGTCTCCCGGCTCATCTTTCCCGTGCCCATGATCGGCGGGATTTTCGATACCACGTGGCAAGCCATGGGTTTTACGACATTTGCCAAGGAATACCGGAAAAATTCAAATTTCTATAAGGATATCATCAAATTTTACGCGAACATCACGAAGATCAACGTTGAAAAGGTGGTCGAGGCCACGGGCGGTCGCGGTTGCATCATCAACATCCTCGACGACGTGGCATTCAAGGGCCATCCCATGATCTCGCCAGAGCGATGGGCGCAAGATATTGGCCCGTACTACAAGGAAATCACGGCCATCATCCATGACGCGGGCATGCACGCCATCTGCCATAGTGATGGTGATATCACGGATCTCGTCCCGAACTTGATCGATACCGGTTTCCAGGGCCTGCAGGGGTGGGAAGGGGGTGCCAATCCCGCCGTGATCGCTGAAAAGTTTCCTGAGTTTGTCACCATCGGTTGGGGTGATGTCGGAAACATTCCCTTCTGGAATGATAACGAGATCGAGCACCATGCCTTGGATATTCTTGGCGCATTGAAAGAGAACCGGCATCTCGTCATGGGCCCGAGCACGGTGATTTTTGAAAAAATGCCCATCGACAATATCAAGCATTTCATCGATTGCATCAAGAAATATGGCGTGTACGAATAGCGAAGGAAATAACCATGGAAGGAAACACGATCAATTTTGAACCATTATTTTATCCAAAGACAATGGCAGTTATTGGTGCATCGAACAATCCTGTCGGTGCCGTGAAATATGTCAAGGCACATCTGAACACGGGCATCAAGATTTATCCCGTCAACAAGAACCCCGAAATCAAGGAACTTGAAGGCCTTCCCGTGTATCGATCCATCCTCGATGTGGAAGAGGATATTGATCTTTGCATCATCGGCGTTCCAAAGGAATACGTTGCAGATGTCATCGAGGATTTCAAGAGCAAGACGGTCAAGTTCGCTGTCATCTTTACATCCGGTTTCAAGGAGTCGGGCCGTGATGACCTGGAGCAAGACATCCGAGCAAAGATCGCGGAAGTTTCCAAGAATGGTGGGACCCGTTTCATTGGGCCAAATTGCCTAGGCATATATCATCCAAAAGGGAGGCTGGCATTTTTCCCAGGCTGGCTGGCGAACGACGAAGTCGCGGGTAACATTGCATTTATTGGCCAGTCAGGCGGTCACACGGCGAAAATGAACATGTTTCTCATGTCAAGATGCGCGTTTTTCTCGAAGACGATCAGCATCGGCAATGCCATCGACTTGAAACCGCACCATTTTCTCCCGTACTTCACGGACGATCCGGATACGAGTGTCGTGGGCATGTACATTGAAAGCACGACGAAGGATGACGGGCATAAATTCATGGAAGCGTTAAAACTAATCACGCCCGTGAAACCTGTCGTTATTTGGAAGGGTGGCCAGGGCAACGTGGGGTTCAAGGCCACGGTTTCGCACACCGGCGAACTCGCGGGGAATTTCAAAATATGGCAGGCAATGACGAAGCAAACCGGCACAATTCTTGCAGAAGATTTCGACGTGTGCGCCGATTTATTGACTCTATTCTCATTTCACATGCCGTTGTTGAACTCATTGCGTGTGGCCATCGTCGCTTGCGGGGGTGGCAATGCCGTCGAGACGGCCGACATCTTTGAATGTGGCGGATTCAAAATCCCCGAGCTAAAGGACGAGACGAAGGAAAGGATAGCCGAATTCATCCCGGATATCAATTCATCGTTCACGAATCCCGTGGATCTTGGTGAGTACGGTTATTTCCCGAAATACTTTGTGGATGCCGTCAATATCATTGCAAACGACGAGAATATTGATGCTGTGATCTATATCAAGGAAAGCGCTCGATTTCCCAGGTTTTCAGGTAATTTCAACATGACACCAGAGGAGTATGAAAGGGTCTATGTGGAGAGCCTGAAGGAGTTGCACGATCGAAATGCTGCTGGCAGGAATATCCCCTTGTTACTTAATGATCCCTACATCTCGGAAGATCTGGAGAGCTTCACATGGCGTACGTCCTTCCGGGACAAGCTCGCCAAGGTCGGGATCCCTGTATTCGGGCGCATTGACGTGCTTATGCGTGCGTTGTTGAAAATGCATGAATACGGCCAATTTCTTGATCATGCACGAAAAGAGAATTAAGAAAAAGCTAAATTGAAATATAATAGTTAAATACATTTACAATCTCTTTATTTTCCCTTGATTGGCTACCTCTTGCTGCGCGGCCTTCAATTTCTCTGGATCTTCCAGGTAATAATGTTTTATTGGCGTTAGATCATCCTCGAGATCGTAAACGAGGGGAATACCCGTAGGGATCTCCACTTCGGGAATCTCTTCATCCGGCACGTTGTCGAGATATTTCACGAGGGCCCGGATAGAATTTCCATGCGCAGATATCAATACTCGCTTGCCCGATTCCACGACAGGCGCGATGACTTCATGCCAGCATGGAAGAAACCGCGCGACCGTGTCTTTCAAGCATTCAGCCAGTGGAAGATCGTTCTCGTCCACATCCTTGTATCGTGGATCGTTACCCGGGAATTGTTCATCATCCTTCTCGAGGGATGGTGGGGGCACGTCATAGGATCGTCGCCAGATCTTGACTTGATCCTCGCCATATTGCTCCGCCGTTTCGGATTTGTTCAAGCCCTGCAATGCGCCATAATGACGCTCGTTCAAACGCCAGAGCTTGAACACCGGGATCCACATGAGATCCATTTCGTCGAGGATAATGTCTGTGGTCCTTATAGCTCGTTTAAGTACAGACGTGTAGACTAAATCGAACACATAGCCTTCATTTTTCAGCTTTTGTCCGGATTCATGGGCTTCCTGGATTCCTTGCTCGGAGAGATCGACGTCAGTCCAGCCAGTAAAGCGGTTTTCCAAGTTCCAAGTCGATTGGCCATGCCTCACTAGAACGAGAGTTTTTACCATGTCGAATCATTTTTGCTTGATGGTTGGAGATTAGAATTGATGGTTGGAGATTAGAATTTTCCTTTCAAGAAACTCGTGATGCATCTTGCCATGGCTTCCCCGCATGCTTTATTTCCCGCCGGCGTGAAATGGACGCCATCTGCAACCACTAATTCCTTGATTGCATGTTTCTTCGAGTCATTGCTTCGCATGGCCTTGTTCACATCGCAGAAACGCACACCAGCTTTTTTACAAAGAGCCTCGATTTTCTGGTTCGCTTGATTGATGGTATCAGCCATCATTAAAGGAACAGTCTTGACATCGCCCACCGGTGGAATGTTGCACGCGATGATGGTCGTGTTTTTGCAGCCCGGATGTGCTTTGATGATATTTATCCCGTTGGTCAATTCCTCGATGATGCCATCGATGATCTCGTTCTCAAAGCCCTTCATCGCATCGAGAAAGTGCCATATGTCATTGGTGCCGCCCAGAATAGTGATTACATCCGTTGGTAATCCCGTGTGTATCCGGCTGACGATTTGCCCCATCGTTTGCCCGCCGATGCCGAGATTCCATATATCCGCGCTAATGCCATCTTTTTTCAAGGCCTGAAAAAGAAACGACTGGTACACGTTTGGGTTATCGATCCTATACTCTGGTGGCACGCCTCCTTGAGTTAGACTGTCACCCATTGTCACTATCTTGATCGTCTTGCTTGGTTTCGACATGACTTCTAAACTCCATTTTCGGTGTTTCTATGTCACGAAAATGCTCACCGGCTCTAATTTCATACTAACAAAAGCCTAATTGCCACGAAATCGAGTAATAGCATATCGAAATAAATTTCAAAATATGCAAAGGTGAATCCTATTTCGGAATCCCATTACTTTACCGGCGACAAACGCATGAGTTTCGGAAAGTTTGTCATTGCTAACATCAAGATTAAGAACCGAAAGTTCGAAATACTCGTCGACCCCGACAAAGCGTGGGAACTAAAAAAGCAGATTCGAGTTTTCCAAAAGCAAAAAGAGAGTGAATTGAATCGGGCCTATAAAGTCACCGTGGACGATGTTCTTGAACTATCGAAAGTGCCCATGCAAGAAATCATCGAATCCTTCCTTGTCTTCGAGGATATCCGGCGGGGTAACAAGGTTTCGAATGAATTACTGGAAGAAGCATTCGGGACCGACGCGATCGATCACGTGGCCGCGGAGATCCTCCTGAATGGTGAATTGCAGCTCACCAAGGAACAGCGCGAGAAATTTGTCTCGGAGAAGAAGAAAAAACTGCTGGATATTCTCACGAAAAACTGCATCAACCCCCAGACCAAGAAACCCCATCCTCCCGCGAGGATCGAGCGAGCCTTGGAGGAAGCCAAGGTAAATATCGATCCGTTCAATCCGATCGAGGACCAAATTGATGCGATCGTTAAATCATTGCAAACAATAATACCAATTCGCATGGAACGGACGCAAATGAATTGCATCATTCCTGCAGAATTCTCAGGTAAAGCTTTTAGCTTGATCAAAAACCTCGCTTCGCTGCTCAAGGAGGACTGGAAAAATAACGGCGCGTTGGAATGTACGATCGAGGTACCAGCTGGAATATCAGTTGAATTCCTTGACAAGCTAAACAAATTGACCCATGGGCGTGCCACGACGAAAGTCATAGAATCTAAAAAAGCTAACTAGCGTGAACGTGTCTCGTCTGCGCAGCCTCCTTTCCCCTTCATTCAGATTTCCGCATAAAAAAATTAATAAACATTACGCCTTTCATTTCCTTGGTAGAAGAAAATGGCGCGTGAATCTTGATTCTACGGATCAAGATTGATAAAATTGTTGAAGGTTGATTTTTCTTCTCCTTTTGAACGACATTAGCATTGAATGTTTAAATTCATGAGGTTATGAATTGTTATGGCGGAATTTTATGAAGATGATGATAACCCTAGCGAGGAACCGTTAGACGAAAATCTTGAACCCGAGGAAACAGAAGTAACTACCCCCGAGATGGAAGATGTTCTCGCTGGTGAGGAAAGCCCCTCCGCCGCTCCTGAGGAAACGTTCGACACAGAGGAATCTCGCGAAGAAATCGAGGAGGAAGAGGAAGGGCAAGAAGAGATGGAAGAGACGATGCCGAGGGAGATCGTCGTTCCGGGCCAAGTTCTTGGCCAAAAAAGCAAGGATTTACTTTCCGGATATGGGACGGTGACTGCGCCAAGTGGAATTATTTCCCTCTATGTCGGTTTTTTACAACAACGTGGAAAATATCTCAACGTGATTCCATTCAAAGGTCGATACATTCCCCACGTGGGTGACAAGGTCATCGGCAAGATTTTTGATAAAAATGTTGTTTTGTGGAAAATCGACATCAATTCCCCGTATATATCTATCCTCCGGCCATCGGACGCTGGGGATTCTGACAGGGGGAATCGTCGGCCCGAACGCGGCGGCAGGGGCGGTGGCCAAGAAGTACGGCGTCGTTTCGATCGCGGCGGGAAGAAGGAGGACACGAGCGCGATGAACGTGGGCGACATCATCATCGCCAAGGTCTTGCGATTCGACAGGACCACGGAACCGGCGCTGACGACGGTTGGTCCCGATCTCGGGTTGATCCGTGGTGGATTCTTGATCGATATCACGGTTCCCAAAATCCCTCGCCTTATCGGTAAAAGCGGGTCAATGATAAAACTGCTGAATTCGCTCACGACTTGCAAAATATTCGTGGCGCAGAATGGCGTCGTCTGGGTGAAAGGTAGAAAACCAGAAGACGAGCGTATCATCATCAAGGCAATACGGAAAATAGAGAGTGAAGCTCACACGGTCGGGCTCACTGATCGCGTGAAGGAATTCATCGATAATGAATTGAAAAATCTAAATAATTGAAAAAGGAAATGTATTCATTATGCCATTAGTTCCAGAAATGCCCCCCGAGAAGATTTTCCGGGAAGATGGGTTAAGGCTCGATGGAAGGACTCCAACGCAGCTTCGAGATCTCCGGATCGAAATCGGGGTGCTGAAAAATGCCGATGGATCGGCAATGGTTTGCCACGGTAAGAATCGCATCATCGCCGGCGCGTATGGCCCGCGGGAAGTGCACCCGCGCCACCTCGCCGAATCTGACACAGGAATCCTGCAAGTGCAATATCGAATGTCAACGTTTTCCGTCCCTGAACGGAAGACGCCTGCACCGGGCAGGAGAGAAAAAGAAATCAGCATGGTCGTGCAGCGAGCCCTGGAACCGGTACTGTTCCTCGAGCAATATCCGAATTCGACGATCGACATTTTTATCCAGGTCATGACCGCGGATGGTGGCACGCGATGCGCGAGCATCACTGCTGCAGCCTTGGCGTTGGCGGATATGGGTATTCCCATGAGGGATCTTGTTACTGGCGTCGCCGTGGGCAAGATCAACGGCCAGATCATCCTTGATTTAGCTGACAAGGAAGACAAGTGGGAAGAAGGCGCGGCAGATATGCCCGTCGCCGTGATGATGAATGAAAAGAAAATCACCTTGCTGCAACTTGATGGCCAGGTAAGCGTGGACGAGATGGAAGAAATGTTGAACCTTGCCCTCGAAGGTGGCAAGCAAATTTACGAGATGCAAAAGGAGGCGCTCCGTCAGAAGTATAACTCGGAGCTTGTTGGAAGGTGATTGTATGGATCTCTCAATATCAAAGAAAATATCGACGATTGAACGTGATTATATCACGGATCTTCTCGTGCATGGCACGCGCCTCGATGGCAGGGGCTTTCTCGAATACCGCGAGATAAAGATCGATGCGGGACCAATGCTCAAGGCCGATGGATCGGCACGCGTGTTTCTCGGGGATACCCAGGCTTGCGTCGGTGTCAAGTTTGAAACCGGCTCGCCTTTTCCCGAAACGCCTAATGAAGGCGTTGTCACCGCAATGGCAGAGCTCGTCCCCTTTGCTTCGCCGATGTATGAGAGCGGTCCTCCAGACGAAAGCGCGATCGAGTTGGCTCGTGTCGTCGACCGGGGCATCAGGCACTCGGATATCATTGAAAAATCCCGATTAGTGCTCGTGCCTGGCGAGGAAGTTTTCCTGCTCTATGTTGATATTTATTACATAAGCCACAACGGGAATCCTTGGGACGCAGCTTCTCTCGCGGCTTTATGCGCGTTGAAAAGCACCATGATCCCGAACCTGGAGAATCAAGAAGTCATGGGCAAGAAATACCTGGTGCCGGTTGGTGATCCACAGCCTCTCGGTATTGAAGATTATCCGGTAACCATTACCTTTGCCAAGATTGGCGAGAACATGATCGTCGATCCTGCTCTCATGGAAGAATTGATTTGCGATGCACGCATCAGTTTTTGCATCAACAAGAACTCGCTAATAACCTCCATGCAAAAGAATGGATCAGGGACATTTACGACAGATGAGCTTATAAAATGTGCCAAGAATGCGAGGGATCTCGCGCCTGCCTTGCAGCAGCTCGCAAAGGATTATGAACGTGATCTAACGAACATGTGAGTTTCTGCGTGAAATTTTTTCTTTTTTTCATCAATTAAGAAATTCCTCCTCTTTAAAATGCAATAATTTAATTATTGCCCGAGATTATTCAAATCACAAGTAGGTGTCTTTCATATGCACACGAAGAAGGTTGGCATCGTAGGCCGTTTTGGCTGTAAGTATGGCACTTCCGTGCGTTATCGCGTGAAAAAGTGCGAGAGTTATAAAATCGCCCCAGGAAAGTGTCCACGATGCGAAACGAAAGCGGTAAAACGCGCTTCGGTTGGCTTGTGGCGCTGCCGGAAGTGTGGTGCTGTTTTTACAGGTGGAGCTTACACGCAGAGCACCCCGCTCGGCCAGCAAAGTTTCCGGATAACGAAACGGAAGGAAAAAGAATCGATCGAGTGAAACAATTAATGTTTTTTCCAAAGGTGCTTTTTTTGGAAAAATTACAAGATTTTATTTTCACGACTTGTTTTAAGCTCAAGGATATTCGTGCAATGGAAAAACTCCAGAAATTACTCGAACTTGAACTTAGTAACTTTGACGATTTGTCAAGTAGAATTCACGACTTATGCATAACACTTGATGATCCAGAGAACCTCAAGATTCAATTTCACGCCAACGATTTCACGAGTTACAAAATCGTCGTGAGTTCGATAATGAGGTATATCGAGATCATTGAAAAAACGATGGAGCTTGTCCAAGATTAGCCCGCGAGTGAGGGCATTTTAAGGACTAGCTCATGAGATCACGGGATGAATGATGTCTACCGAAAATTTGCCTCCTGATATCCAGCAAAAAATTCGCAATTTTCAGGTGCTTCAAGCAAATTTGCAAAGCATGAACGAGCAAAAATATCAACTCGAAGCCCAATTGAAGGAAATCACTTCAGCGAAGGAAGCCTTGCAAAACGCCACTGATGAGACAAAAATTTTCAAGTCGATCGGAGGCTTGATGATAGAATCTTCGAAAGAAAATGCCAGCACGGATCTTGACGAGAGTGAAGAGATCCTGAACACGCGAATCAAGAAGCTGGACATGACGATTGAAAAAAGCAAGGCAAAGTACGACGAAATGAAGAATGATATCAACTCGTCATTGAAGAATCGCATGGGTTGAAAGAAACCCCTGCATCCCGCAACTCGTGAGCTTGTAATGTCCATGCTTTCACGTGGTCCCCAGATCGATGAATTTTTGAAGGATTTATTTCTCGTTCTCGAGAACACTTGCGACATTGTTTTTTTTTCCCATGAGAACATGGATCCTGATGCGATAGGATCGATCATCGGCATGATCGGCTTTCTCGAGGCTTCTTTTGCATCCAAATTTAATTATCTGGTGTTTCCACCCAGAATCTCGAAACTCTCGAGGAAAGTTATCGATGCTCTGCAATTTAATATTTCCACGATCGAGACAATTCCAAGCACGGACTTTCTCCCGATTCTCGTGGATTCGCAAAATATTTCCAATGTTATCAAAAATGATGAGATTTTATCGAAAAGCTTGCAAGAACGTTCTATCATCATAGATCATCATTTTGCTGAATCCAGCTTGACCTACAGGTTCGGCTATATCGACAGCACGTCGCAATCGGCTTGCGAAATAATTCAATCGTTTTTTCAGGCGCGGGCCATCGAGCCAGTCGAGCCCTTTAACCGTGCCTTGCTCGCAGGCATCTTGTACGATTCTGGCTTCTTGAAATATGCCCAAAATTCAACCGTGCATGCAGTTGATCAATTACTCGGCACGGACTTCACATTGAATGATATACGGCAAATGTTGAACGATTCCATGGATTTGTCCGAGAGAATCGCTCGATTAAAAGCAGGGATCCGTTGCAATCTCACGAAAATAGGTGAAACCGTGATTGCAACCAGCGAGGTCTCCACGTTCGAAGCGAGTGCATGCCGGGGCTTGATCGGGCTGGGTGCCGACATCGCGATGGTGCTTGCCCAGAATAAAGGCGAAGTTCGCATTTCTGCACGGCAAACTGATGATTGCCACGTGCAGCACGGTCTTAATCTCGCAGTGATCATGCAAGCAATTGCCCCCGTCATCGGTGGAAGCGGGGGCGGTCACGAGCTCGCGGCTGCGGCGAACGGTACGAAGGATGGAGCGGAAGGATTGAAAAAAGCCATAAAACTGATCGAACAAGAACTAGGATAACCATGGAAAATAACCCGATAATCGAGATCAAGGATTTGTCCTTCACGTACCAGAATCAAAAAATACCGGTCCTCGATGGCATCAATGCTTGTTTTTATCCTGGAACCATCTCGATTATCTGTGGCCCGACGGGCAGTGGCAAGACCACCTTGATTCGCTTGTTAAATGGCTTGATCCCCCATTTTTACGAGGGAACAATGACCGGTGAAGTGATCGTCGACGGCATTAACACGATGAGTACATCGACAGCAAAACTTGCCCAGGTCGTCGGCATGGTTTTTCAAAATCCCGATAACCAGCTCGTTGCATCATCTTGCGAGAGGGAGATCGCGTTTGGCCCCGAAAATCTCGGATTACCGAGGCCAGAGATCAAGGAACGAGTTGAATTCGTCATGCAGTTATTAAAATTGCATGATATCAAGGATAGTTCCCCGAACGAGTTATCAGGTGGCCAGAAACAGAAAGTTGCGATCGCCTCGGCACTTGCTTTGAGACCGAAAATCTTGGTTTTCGATGAACCCACGTCGAACCTTGATCCCGAAACAACCGGCAAGCTGGTTGAAATAATCGGTTTAATCAGGGAACAACTGAACACGACGATCATCATCGTCGAACATCACCTTGAACCGTTCTTAGCCATCGCAACGCACGTCATGTGCATGAATGATGGAAGGATCGTCTTGCATGATGAAACGGATCGAGTCATCAAGGAAGATGCTTTTTACGAGCTCGGCGTGCAAGTTCCCGTCATCTTGAAAATCTTTAATCGATTGATCAAGGATCGCGTGTATGAAGGCCCGATGTCGCCGGACATGGATCACGGGATGGAGATCCTGCGAAACTTGGTATCGTCCCAGGGACCAAGCAACCAGGACACTTCAGTTTCTCGAGCAGGGAAGAACTTTATCGGAAATGATGATCAACGCACGACGGTCCTTTTTGATACCGTGTCGTTCCAATACCCGGATGGTCCCCTCGCGTTGAAAAACGTTTATGCAGAAATCGAGGCCGGTTCTTGCGTTGCCATTATCGGGAAAAACGGGGCAGGTAAGACGACGTTCGTCAAGTGCATCAATGGGTTGATCAAGCCCACGAGCGGAAAAGTCGTGGTTGACAACGTTACAACGAAGGATGTAAGCGTCGCGCAAATGGCTAGAAAAGTGGGACTTGTTTTTCAAAATTCTGACAACCAACTTTTTGCTACCTCCGTCAAGGAAGAGTTAGAATTTTCCTTGAAAAATATCGGGATACCTGAGGGCGAGCGTGAACAAAAAATAGATGATACGTTGGCTAATTTAAACCTGGTCAAATTCAAGGAAAAATCCCCGTTCCTCCTGAGTGGTGGTGAACGAAAGCGTGTTGCGATTGCTTCGCTGACTTGCATGAATCAACCGGTTTTCATCGCGGACGAGCCGACCCAAGGGCAAGACGAGATTCAGAGAAAGAATATCGAATCTATCTTGCAAGAAATGCAAGTAAACAAGAAAACTGTCCTCATCATCACTCATGATCTAGATTTTATCATGCATTTAGCCACTAGAATCTTGATATTTGATGAGGGCCGTATCTTGATTGATGGTTGCGTCGATGACGTGTTCAACTCCCAAAAAATGCTCGATATGGAAAGCATTCCACCCACGCAGGATCTCGCGTTGAAATGGATGCTGAAAGAAAAGGGACTCATCACGAGTTTGTCCCTGGATCAAGATGCGTTGATTTCCACCATAATAAGCTCGATCGAGGCGAATCAGTAAGATGTCGATCAACCTGCTCAAGGGTTTTGAATTCAAGAAAAAGGACACGTTCGTCCATAACCTGGATCCGAGGACCAAGCTGGTTATCACGATTTGTTACTCGATCCTCGCGCTGAGCTTCTCGAGTATCTTGCCCTTGACATTATCAACGATCACGTTATTGCCATTGCTTGCATCAGGAAAGATTGTTAGGAAATGGCTCACATCCATAAAGGGATTGGCATTCATCGTCGTGTTCATCATCGTGCTAAACACTTGGCTGAATTCACTGGATTTTGCCATCTCCATGTGCCTGCGCATCGTGCTACTCGTGTCTGCTTTCTCGATTTTTTTTATGACGGTCCATCCTGACGAGCTTGCATCGAGCCTGCTTTCCATGAAGGTTCCGTTCTCATTTACTTTCACGCTCTCACTAGCGACTAGGTTTATCCCCACGCTGGCGTTAGAGGCTCAAAATATCATCGATGCCCAGAGAAGTCGCGGTCTAGAACTTGAAAAGGGCAACGTGCTCACTCGAGTTAAAAATATGGTGCCGATCCTCATCCCTCTAATCATCAATTCCATCAAACGAGCATTTTCCATCGCCGAGGCTTTGGAAAGCAAAGCTTTCGGCACGATGGCAACAAGAACGAATTATTTCGAGCTCGTGATGCGTAAGCGCGATTACATCATCATCGGGGTGATGATCGCCTTCATGATCGGCATTTTCACGATCTATTTTACAGGGATATTTCCGTTTTTCTTCAACTTCAATTTAAAATTCTTTTTCCCCCATCTCTATCCCGCCTAAAAAGAAGTACAAGAGAATTAGTGAGATGCTTTTATTTTTGCCTTGTATTTTGCCTCGCACAAGGCATTCTTGATCGCGATGAGGTCGGACTCCGGGTCAATAAATTTCTTTTTCGAGCCCTCAACGATATCAACGGGGACGATCTCGGTGCCTTGCAGAGCGGTCATTTTTCCAAAATTGCCATCGATCACGTAACCCATGGCATGCCAGCCAAACCGGAGCCCGAGCACGCGATCAAAGGCGATCGGGTGTCCTGATCGCATCGTGTGGCCGAGAACGACCGAGCGAACCTCGTACTCGAAATCGTGCTTGGCAAAAAATTCTTTCAAGTCATCACGCAGGTTCAATTCTTTCTCGAGCACGCTCGCGATGTTCAACGCAGCCAGGTTCGGATTGCCAAAATTGTCCTTTGGTAGGTTATCGATGGTTTCTTGCGTGATCGTCTGGAAATCCGAACCGAGAGAATCCGCATCCGGGTAAGAACCCTCGGAACAGGCAATTATGTGGAAACAATACCCCGCCTTCACCCGGTTCTTGAGCACTTCCACGATGTCTCTTTCCATACTAAAGGGAATCTCGGGCAAGAGGATGATATCGGAGCCGGCAGAAAGACCGCTGTACAACGTCAACCAACCTGCATCTCGTCCCATCACCTCCACGATGAAAATCCGTTGGTGAGATCGTGCAGTGGTGATCAAGTTTTCGAGGCTATGGCTTGCTGATTGTGCCCCCGAGTAAAATCCAAAGGTATAATCGGTTCCTGCCAGGTCATTATCGATGGTTTTGGGACAACCAACAACTTTGATATTCCCGTATTTGAACATGGATGCGGAGACACCAAGCGTGTCGTCGCCACCGACAGCAATTAAGGCATCGATACCAATGAGTTTATACTTGGCCGCAATATCCTCGGCTACTTTTTTTCTTAATTTCTCCCGGTCTGCCTCTGTTTTCTGTTTCAAAACATCCTTGAACGGGTTAGTCCGGGTAGAAAATAGGATCGTTCCACCTTTGGTCTGCAAATCATCAAGCTTGGCGATATCAAGTTTTTCGGTGTATTTTTTCACGACCTCTGGCGTGATTTTATCCTTGGCCATATCAAATAATTTCCAGCCTTTTTTAATGCCAATCAATTCAACTTTCTCGGCTTGTTGGGCTCTCAGCAATGCGCCATAAATAACCGCGTTCAAGCCCGGAGCATCACCGCCGCCGGTCAGAATTCCAACACGCATTATTTTTCACGATGTCATGTAGTTTAGAATAACCAGCTTGCTGAGTAAAAAAGGTTTTCTTGTTAATTTTTACTCGAATCCACGCCAGATGGTTATTTATAGCGTTCCAAGTTTATCTTGGCTTGTCGGATCTTGGGAGGATGTAGCTGAACCCCTCCGGATCTTCAAGTATCACGGTGAATTCACGCTTGACTGCCAAGAGATCATCTAAATCTTGAATTCTCTTTTGCAACAAGTCCAAAGTCTCTTGATCGCTGGAATTATCGAGCAAAAATTCGCAAGATTCCTTGAACTTTAACAATATTCTTTCAATGTTCGTGATAAAAAATTCCGCTTGGATTCCAGGTTCAACAACCATTTCTATTTCAGGAATTTCGATCGATCCGGTCGATGCACGATAGATCTTGGTTTCAAGATCCTTTGGTCTTTTTATTTTCAAGATATACTTGTTTGATTTCGCGTGGGAGCTGGGTGCGAGAGGCATGATTTCCGTTTTCTTGAAATTGCATTCCTCGCAAAGGATGACGAAAAACAGGAGCTCATCATGCGACCGTGGTTCCTTGTATAAGTATACTTTTTGAGACAAGGAATTCTTGCCGCATCCGGGGCATTTTTCACCCTCGTACAAAGTTCGCGTTTCAAACACGTTTGATCGAGCTAGATAATCCATAAAGCGTTAAATTCTTGTGCGATTATTGATCCGCGTGTCAAATCCTCATTTATACGATATAGACGTGAATGGACGTAGGTTTCTCGTATCATTCCATGTATTCGGAAAGATGAGGCCAAAGGAGCTTCCTGGTCCGAGTATCACCGATTACACGCTCAATATTTATGAAAAACACGCGATTCACGCAATTTTTTTAAACAATGACATGATGCTCGATGAAAATATTTTCCTTTACGGTATTTATCACGCGCTGGAGGATCATTGCAAGCATAATATAGATGCAAGCCCGGTATTTGCGATTAACATCATAATGCACGTGTATTGCACTCGCCAGGTTAACATTCTCAAGGAAAAGGTGATCCCGCGATCATTCAACGAATCCTCAGACGAAGAATTACCTGTTGTTATGATCCTCATAGGCGAGGATGTTGCGAAAGAGAATCATGACGAAATTATCAATGAAATTAATGAAAATTTTTTTCTCGAACCATTGGATGCCCAAATTGATCATGGTTTGGATGCTGGTGGGAGGATATCGGCCATCATCGACTCGATTCCTGCTCTGTCCACCCAAACCATGAAGGCACCATCCTACTCCCATGATATTGAATGGGTCACTAAGGTGTTACAAGCGAAAATGGCGTTATTTTCCCTGAACTTGCAATTAAAAAGTTAGAGTTAGAGCATTTTTCTTCCAGCGCTGAACACGTCGCCGTTCTTCAATATCGAAATGCCCGTGTATTTTCCTATGATTTCTAATCTTATAATTTTATCCGGATTATCAAGATTTACCGTGCGCGTTATATTTTTTGCAAGTTTGGTGATGATTTCGATTTTTTCCTGGTGAATGCGACGCTTGTTGATGACAATCTTGAACGATTCTTCGGTTCCAATTTGATCGAGTTGGCTTAGCACGTATTCCTCGATAACGTCGAAATCTGTTACTAATACCTTTTGGATGGGGACAAATTTCAGCAAATATTGTAATGTAAAGGATTTCGTTTCCACAAAATCCCGTATCTGGTGAATTGCTTGAATTGGATCAATTTCCAGAAGATTTCCCCAGATCAACCCCTTAACGATGGTCTTGCCATAATTGAACTTATTTTCTGGAAAAAGCTGGTGCACCAAAAAATCTAGCTCGGCAAGTGCATCGGTTTCAAAATTTCGAGGCGTCGAGACTATCATGTTATACGTGAACGACAAGATGTTTTCATCTCAATTGTCATGTGCGTTAAAATGTACAATTCATAATTTTATTAAAAAGTGAGTTTGTGTGTTAAAAATCATTTCGATTTGCATTCATGAGTTGATTTGCATTTTTTTGGATGGAATGTGGAAAAAATTGGTGTATAAATAGGTAGTTTCGATTAAGAAGCATGGAAGGCCGTGTGACAAATATCAAGGATTTGAACGCGAATAAGTTTCTTGAAAAAAAAATATTCGATAATGAGAAATTGCTGTTGTATAATTATCTTGCAAGCTTGTTGAAAATTGATATCGAAGATCTCGTGATTTTGGCGAAAACAATTTTCATTCTCGTTACCAATGGAAATTATGAAAATGTGCCATTTAAAACGGAAATTAAAACGATATTGAAATTAATCTTGGATAAAATTACCTTTCTCGTCCCGTTAAGCGACGATATGCAAGATCTTCTCGTGGCCGTCTATGAGAACTCTTTTATTGAAAACATCGAAACACGTGTTGAAACAAATTGCGTGCGCGTTAAGATATGGTTAAAACCTGCATTGAAAACCGAATTCTTTCATAAATACAAGAAAATTTTCACAGACATTTCAAAATTTTTCGAAATAATCTATGATCAAGAATTTAAATTTCAATTTTTATGAAAAAATAGTTCAAAGTTTTACTTTTTTCACTATCTCTGCTATGCCTTCGAGAAGCTTGTCCAGCTGGCTCTTGGCTTTGTCGCTGGAAAATGCTCCCAAAATCCCGACTTTAGTCTTGCTTTCCCCGATCATGCTTGCTACTATGATGTTCGTGCTATTTTTTTGATAGATCAATAAGGGGAGGCCATTCTGCGAGATTTCATCTATTTCTGGTTCATATTCGAACTTATCAAGGAATTTCTTTACATACTCGTAAATTCGAGTATTATATTTTGGGAGGTCGATGAATTTCTGGAGCTTCGTTATATTGACTAATTTTTCAAAGTAATCGTATTCAACCGTTCGCTTGATGATATCTTCCATCATTTTTTCTGGAAGTGATTTAAACCGAAATATTTCTTGTTTGCGAGGTTCTTCTTCTAAAGATTTTTTTTGCGGCGTTATCGGTTCCACCTGCATTGGTGAGCCAGGAGACATTGATTCTTGATCGTGTTGAGGTTGTTGCTCGTCTGGTTGCGATTCTTGTGTTGTTGCATCCTCGATAGAAATGATGCTTGGCCCGGCATCTTGAATCGGATTTTTTTTCGGAATTGATTCTTGGGACGAGTTGGGCTCTTCATCAATCACGTGAATCATGTCATCTCCTTGATTTTCTTCAGGAGGCGATTGCTCCTCATCTGGCATATCAGGATGTAGCATTTTTTTCAAATCTGCTTCTGTCAATGTTATATGTTTTGAGAACAAGTACCTTGTCTTGAAATGGACGATATTTTCATCTTTCAGATCCGGTAAAAATCCGACGAATTGTCCCGTGGTAAGTAATGTAATACTATTGGCCATGGCCTCTAATTTCTCGGGATCAAGCTTGGATCCAAGAAGATTTTTGATCAATTTCTGGGATTGCTCTGACAGGATACGGCCGAAAAAGAAGCTGTTGATCTGGTCTAGTCCATGATAATCGATATCCTTCGGACTTTGCGATGCAAGGACGCAAGAAACCCCGTACTTTCTCGCTTGCCTCAAGAGCAGGAGAAGCATGGCTTTCCCTGGCGGGGTACTCATTCCAGCGGGCATGAAAGGTGCCATCTCGTCCATATAAAAGAAACAATTGATGTTGGATGGTGATCCTTGCTGGATCATCCATGAATACAAGGCTTGTATCAAGATAGATATGAAAAGATGCTTCTCGCTTTCATTTAATAGAGATTTCAAGAAAAAAATATTGATTGGAGTGCGATCTTCATGCTTTTCGAGCAAGCTTCCGATATCTAGCTTGGCCTTGCCAGAAAAAAGTAGTCCTGTTGAGCCGATGAGTAAATTATTAAGAGAAATGACTAGCTTGTCCTTTTCAGTCTTATTCATGAATTTCTGATAGAATTCCTCGTCTTCTTGAATCAAGTTTGATAAATGTTCCAAATTTTCAACATGTTTATTCTGATTCCACTTTTCAAGAAGGATCGTGTAGATAACTGATTTTGATTGAACAACCTTTGCTGGTGGAAATTTCACGAGCTTGACGAGCAATTCAACAAGGGTGCTTGCGACGTTATCTAGAATTCGAACGGCTTCTTCTTGATCGACATCAAACGGTGGAAAAATGACAGGATTTAACGAAATGGGAAGTCCCTTGTTGCTGCTTGGCGTGAACACGCGAATTTCCGATGAATTAAAAAAATCGTTTTTTCTATCCAGATCGACGCCTTTTTCCTGAAGAATGTCGTCATCGTTTGGAATGATCAAGCTGGCTATGTCGCCTTGCGGATCAATAACAATTGATGGTATCCCTTGCAGTGCCATCTCCTCGATGAGTATCTTGCCAAGTACAGTCTTTCCCGAACCTGTAGAACCAAAAATTCCTGCATGTTTCAAGAAAAGACTCGGTTCGACCTCAAACCTTGTTGGCTCCTCATAATCCAGGTAACCAATCCAAACTTTTTCATATAGCATGATACTCCGTACCAACTTCCATAATAATAATCTTTCATGGCGTCGTCTAACCGAATATTAAAAAAACTCTCGTTCCTTGAATGGAAAAATATGGCATGTTTATTCATTTAGAGCTTTGAAGACACCAAAAACCAACATTTTTTGCTCAATAAATTAATTCCCGAAGAATTTATGTCCTTTCAGCTTTCGCACGTTCCAGAATATAAAATAAATGGGGTTACCGAGATTTGAACTCGGGATCGCCTGGTCCCGAACCAGGAATCATACCAGTCTAGACTATAACCCCATTATACAAAAATGATGGAGATAAAAGAATTTTACCATGAAAGCGGGACAACGTCTCGGATGGATGACTTCCATTCTTTTGATGCGATGTGGGCCCATTAGAATTATGCCTTAATTATCGGACATTTTATACTCGAATGAAATTGAAATGTGATGCTCTCTCGAAGTGCATGATTAATGAGATTAAATCCGTTTAATGTTAATTATTTCAACAAGCTATTCATTTTTCATGAAAAAAACGAGAGCGTGATTCTTAAAATATATGTTTTTGTTGAATTCTCTAAACTGAAAGAATCTATGAAAATAATCCAAGAAAAATTAAAGGATTACAAGAATATCTGTTTCGGCATCCAGATTCATTATGAATATCCCACAACGACATTCTTTTTATCTTTAAACATCAAAACAGATGGAAATTTTTTAAAGATTCATGATTTTGAGGATGAATTTCAAGAAATCGATGGAGAACTAGCAAACAATTACGTTGACATAAATGACCCTTATAGAAACGTTTATTTTACATTGTTCAGCGGTATCGATGCTTTTTTGATGAAGATCGTGAAAAATCAAGTAATTCTTTTCGATCCAATGTCACGAAAAAATATCATGAACATTGCTTTATTTCATGTCAAATTGTCGAATTTGGAAGTGGCAACTCGATTCTTCAATTTTTTCACGGACTTATCTCTTAAAATGAAACTAAAATTCGAAATTTACTTCTTTATCAAGAGAGAAAACGATAAAATGTTGATAGATTCAAATCTTGCTTTCATCGAGAAAAATCGCCTTCGATTTCAGGAAATGCTCGAAAAATTTTCCACTATCAATGAATTAAGGGTAATGTTGGAGGTCATACCAGTAAATAAAAAAAAAATCACGGAATTATTCATTCGCCGACCACTTGAAGAGCGGTTTGATTTCAAGATCGATGAACATCTTGATTTTTTATCAAAATATATCCCTGATCAACAAGTTGTTGCGAATGAAAAGGATGAAAATGGAATCAACCCTCTGGATGAATATGAACCTACCACGGACACAGCCGTTCTATCCATGGAATCTCCCGTTACTGGAAAAATCGAAGATTCAGTGAGAATAGTCTTTCAAGAATCTCTCCAAAGCTTGAACATAAAGGGAGATTACGTCGATTTGCAAGAATACGTGTTTGATGATGGTAATACCATTTATTTCTTGATACACGAGTTAAATGTCAAGGCTTTACTCGATCTCCTTAAAATCGGCATAACGAAAAGAAAATTCAAGCTAATATTCATCGATCCTGAAGAGCTCGCCGAATTTATTAAAATCCTGCCTCCAAAGATTAACGGGATTTTGGATTCTGTTAGCCTTGAAGAATTCAATGTTGGTCTTTAACCATAATCTTGTTCTTTATAAATCGTCCAGGTATTCACGATCCCACGTTTGCAACCAAGCATCAAGCTCCTCTGGATTCACAGTTTCTGGAATAATGATTTTGCCTTGATAGGTTAATTGTTTTATTTTCAAGATTATTTGCTGATTTTTTTCCATCAATCGCTTGGATTCACGAAATTCTGCTGGAAATGATGTTTCGATCTCGTATTCTGAAAAATCACGTATCTCAGCATCATGATTCTCGACGTATTTACAATATGGATCAAGATCTATAGAAATGTGATATGCATCGACTTTTTTCTGAGCAATTGGATATGCTTTGCATGCCAGCGGCTTAAATGAATTCACTTGGCAGCCAATATCGGCAGAAAAAAATGGGCAACAGCGTTCCTCACCTTCGAGGATTATCTTGTAAGTTATTACAATGATTTTTTCATTTTTTGTATCTGGAAACACTACATCTTCAAGGAATTTGATTTTTATATCTTGTACTGTTGCAAAATGTTCTAGATTTTCGAGCTCATCGACAAACACGGGAATGCGCTTCAGGCTTGTTTCGTCTGCAAATTCATATTCATGGCAGCAAGTCCCGCATCTGATACATGTGAAGTCCAATCCTAATCCACTATTTTGGATGTTAAGCTTCCTTTAAGCGCCATTGATAATATATGTTTACATTATCAATCGAAGTTGAATTTCCGTTGGATCATTTTCAAATGGTTCACGAGATCCCAGGCACATCCGTAAGAAGAATTTCCCGCCCTGAATGTTTGAGAACGAAGGGCACGGGTTTTCGTCGGTAAACAAGCATGGCAAGGAACTTGGCGGCTAATTTTAGAATTCTTCCGGGATTTTTCGGATCCACATGCAGAGCATCCTTCGGTCATCCCCCGATTTAATAATAGAGTAATCAACATTTGGATAGATACGCAAATAGGAGACAACGACATGATACCGATACAATCGATTCAAATTTCAACGATATGCGATCCAACCGAATTGCATGAACCTGTCGCCGTGATAGGAATGCCTGGCGTTGCGGATATAGGCAAATTTGCAATAGACCAACTTATAGGATTATTTGGTGCAACAAAAATCTATGATATCTTGTTTTATGGCTATCCCGCTGGTGTCATTATTGATCAAAGCATAATCTCCACTCCAAAGACTGAAGTATTCTTCTGGAAAGATGATAATAACCAGCATGATTTGTTTTTTGTAACGGCTGATGCACAACCCATGAATCCTCGGGAAATATATGAGCTATCTGATTATATCGTCAACATGCTCAATCGATATGATATCAAATTTATTGTTTCCCTTGGAGGATATCCTGTGCAAAATAATCACGTGGTCGATCCGAAAATTTTCGTGACTGCCACTGAAGCGAAATATGTTAAAAAATTAGTGGACAAAAACATCTGTCAAGAGATTTCAAAGGGTGTTATCATTGGCGCTAATGGATTGATCCCTTCTCTTGCCAACATAAAGTTTGGTGTTGATGGCATAGTTTTACTTTCTGAAACGAGTAATATGGCATTAATGAACGAAAATATGACCGATTTGAACGCGTCAATGAAATTAATCAAGGTTCTTGATTCGCTGTTCAATTTCTCATTGAACATTGATTTTTCAAGGAAAAATGTCGAGAACATGAGCCGTAATCTTGAAAAGAAGAAAAAGGAGCTTGAAAATGAACTAGATATGGCTCAAACTTTTAATGCCAAAGAAGAAAAGGAAAAGGTATTGTATATTTAAATTTCTACTATTTTTCTAATTCAAATTGCTTATACAATTAAAACTTGTTTGTAGAATGGCAATTAATGCATTTTTTATACAATGCAATGCTCGAACATTAAATTTTGGGGTCTTTTTATACCTCGATGTGATATCACATGGAAACTAGCGTCTTCGACCACCAGTGATATTACATGGACCTTATTGAGCAAATCAAGACAAACCTGGATACGATAAAATCTATTAATGGCGTGGAAAATGTCGTATTAACGCAAAGAGATGGAAATCCGATAACATCTTCAGGCGTATGGCTTTCAAAAAACGAGATTTTTCATGTTTCTGCTGCAACCAGCGCGATTTATAACGTCGGTTTGTCTTTGCATGGTGAATGGTTAAAATACATGGTGATCGAAGGTCCAAAGGCAAAAATTTTGATTGCACCACTTCATGGGACTGCTAATCGGATTGATGGATCCAAAGATGTCAACATGAATTGGGCAGAGTATTTCATCGCAATGACAACGCTTGCAAACGTGAATCTTGGCAGCATATTCATCAAGACATTAACAACCTTGAATAATATTAATGATCTTCTCTTAAAATCAAATCAATCATTTAAACCACCATTAAGGGAGTTTAATGAAAACCAGGTTGGAAATATTATCGATAATTTCAACGCGAAGGAAGTTAGCGATGATGATATCACCGTATCCTCGTTCGTTTTTAATTTAGGGTTTGATACCTTCAAAAAATGCGAAGAAGTTCTTTGGAGTTTTAACAAATCAATCCCGGATCTCATTTATTCGAGCGTTTCATTCAAGGGAGGATATATCCTCAACTCGATCCAACCACGAGCTGGTTTTACCTTAACTCCTGACGTTGAAACAGCAATGTCGTTTTCATTATATGACACGGCTTCAAGGTATGGATGGTTACTCAAGAAAATGAACACCAGTTCGATTTTCCTCGATTGCAATCATTATTTTCATTTCATTATGGGATTTGAATCTGGAATTTTTAGTTCCTACGTCTATCGTAATGAACAAAAGATAGGTTTCATCCGCTTGTTATTACCTAAATATCTTGGCTTAATTCAAAAAGTCCTGGAAGACGGGATACAGGCCTCGAACAATTTCGGAGCAGGAACAAACAAGATCGCGAGTCCCATGTTAATTCGGTAGGTGCATGCCATGATAAACATAATGGAAATTCTAAACATGTTTTCTACAAATGATTTTGCATTGATCTTGAGATGTATCTTTGACAGGATTCCAATCATCATAGGAGGTAAAGATAAGGAAAAAATTAATGATCTTTTAATCAAATTATGCGATTTAATACCAATTAGAAAGGAAATAGTCTTTGGAACCGACTTTTTGGAAAAAGAAGAGCATGATGCGATAATTCAAGAAGAAAAACTAGATTACGATAACCAAAGGATCATTTTCCGGGCGCCTGTAAATTCCGAAGATCTTATTTTAGCCAAGATAGAAAATTTGAAAGGCTGGGTTATTGGTCTTTGTTCCAACGGGAACGTTGATTCATTTTTTGAAAAGTCCCTTCGGTTGAGGAAAAAAAACGGCACATCCTTGTTCATCAAGTTTGACGATGCTAATAAAACTGAGTTTATCAAGCTATACCCAGAGAATAATGAAAAGATTGACACAAATTTAGAAAAAGTGATTATCAAAAAAACTTTTTCACAGACAGAATATGCTCTTGAAAGGATCAAGCGAGTTCTGGATAAAAAAATTCAGGCTCATGATAATATCAACCAGTCCATCATTTCTAGCATCGTCGATCTTTCCCAAGAAGAAATCATCATAAAGGAAAACATTTTCAAAAAAGAAATATTGGAATTTTACCAAGCTTCAAGGCGTGGGCTTGCGTTATTAACACGGTTAAATTTCTTGAACCAATTTCAACCTGTAATGATCGGGAAAAAAACCTTTTTCGAAGCCATTTCATACGAGGACATCAACACATCCAGGTTCCTGGACTTCGTCAATGCCGAATGGGGTGAGCAATTCATGAATCTAATCGACGATAGCAAGCTCTCCGTTCTTGGAGATCGTCTTGATAGTTTATGGGGATGAAAAAGTTGATAATCAACTATAATGGAAAAATCGTGCAAACGAAAATCGTGTATTATGGTCCGGCTATGTCCGGAAAGACGACGAGCTTGAAAGCATTGTTCAAGTACATGAATAAAGATTCGGATCTCAAGTCGATAGAAACAACAACAGGACGGACGTTATTTTTCGATTTTGGGACTCTAGATTTCAAAGGTCTTGAATGGACGATTAAAATATATTTGTATTCAACGACAGGCCAGGATTTCTACCAGAGCACCCGTCCAGCTACGTTGTACGGCGTTGATGGCGTGATCTTCATCGTAGACTCCCAACGATCGTTATTAACCTACAATAGAAATTCATGGAATGAATTGAGAAAATTTTTCGCGGAAAAAATCAAGCAAATACCAATCGTCATTTGCATGAATAAATACGATTTGGATGACAAAATTTCAGATGAAATGTTGCGTGAAGAACTCAAAATTTCAAAAATCCAAAATGTTAGCATCATTCCATCCGTGGCAACGCAAGGCGTAGGCGTAAAGGAAGCATTCTGCGCAGTTATGGGCCAAATATTTCCAAATTTCAAGTTAGAACTTTGAACGGTCGGTGAAAACCTTGGCAAGCGACTGGATTAAAATTGGAAGGATTCCGAAAATTTTCAAGTCACTGACGAATAATTTTGGGCCAATTATAGAAGAAGGCTTGATTATTGGCATCGCCATATTGGCGATCATAATAATAGTCTCAATCATAACTTCCGTGTTGAACTGGACGCAAGGACTTCTTGGGCAATTCTGGCAGTCGCTACCCGGGCAGAAATCAATAAGTTATATCTCGTTGATAAAAAATTTTTCCACGTGGTCGAGGTTTATGATTTGCGTTTCCATTATATCTGGATTGGTTTGAAAATTTTTCACAATGGCATCAAATGATTCCTTCTTTTCCGTAACAAATAACGCGATTATAGTTTTCTTGTCCTCTGAAAGAGCGAGAAATCCAATCCTTTTATCATCTTTAAAGGTATCTAGAAGTTCTTTTGCTCGTTTTATGCTCATATCTTCGAAGATATGGCGTCCAATTTTGAAGATGATAATAGCTTTATGATTCAATCCCAATTGATCGAGGTCGAGCTCTGCTGTAAATCGTTTAATTACATTTTGTTCTTTTAACTTGTTCACGCGAAAATGAATTGTTGTGTCCGCGATGTTCGTTTCCTTGCTTATATCAGTAAACGGACTTCTTGAATCCTTTAAAAGCTCGTTTAATATCATTATATCCTTTTCGCGGGATTTCAATTTTGAAACAAACACCTGTATTTATCATTCATTTTCTTCTTTCCTTGAAGAAAGCCCGATGTATACCAAGATGATGATAAACAAGATAATTCCTAGGGCAATAATGATATATTGGAATTGATTCATGCTGATTTGCAACATATCGAGCATCAAGGCTAACTGGGACATAAATCTGGACACCTTGATGAAATCTAAGTTTTATTCTCTTAAAAATCTATGGTACAATTTTTTTATCGTTTTTTACTACGATCCAGAAAATCCTCCAAGTAATCCAGATACCAATTATCATCCTTGTAAATTGCCGTGAAATGGTTTAATTCTTGGCAGATAATCTGAGCAATGATGTGATAGCAACATATTTCCTTCTTTTTAAACAATACATTGAAATAAAAATCACTGCAAGAGCAAAAATTCAATGGGAGAATTAAATATTCATCCGTTTTACCCAATATAACCCAGAATTGCATTCCCGAGGGCATGAAATTATATCTAAAAATTTTTTCTTTCGCGATCAGTGCTTGAATCTTGGCCCACTTGTTGTGAAGGACCTCGAGGTATTTTTGAGTGCTAGCCCTTGAAATTTCCCGGGAATCGAAGTATTTTTCAAGAACTGCTTGGCTATTAGTTAAACTCATAACTGAACACGTTATGATAGGCGTTCGTCTAATTCAACACCCGGAATCAATCCGTCTCTGGATAAAATCCCAATTCTTGTCAACCCACTCTTGGATCTTCTCGATATCGTCATCGGTTGCCAGCGAAAATCGGCCTTGTTTCTTCATATAATCTCTAACGAGCGTTCTCTTTTCCTTGTCAAGATAACGTTTCGAGGCTTTTTTTAACGAAAAAATCCCGTTCTCTTGTTCCCACATAATCCACATTCCTGATGATATAGCCAATCTCCCGAGTTCCACCGTTTCGGATGCATCATATCGCCAACCTGGAGGACAAGGCGAAAGGATATGCACGAAACGAGGTCCATGCATCTCTTTGATTTTCTTGAACGTGGAAAAAACATCTTGTGGGTCAGTGCCATTAACGACAGCAACGTATGGAATGTCATGGGCGGCGATGATCTTTGCAATGTCTTTTTTCATTTCTTTTTTACCGAATGGAGTCGTCGTCGTGATTGCGGCGAATGGAGTCGAGCCACTTCGTTGGGTTCCCGTGTTGGCATAGATTTCATTATCATAGCATGCATAGATAAAATTGGTGCCTCTTTCGATGGCCCCGCTCAATGCCTGGATTCCGATATCGACAGTGCCTCCATCACCCGCCCATGTCATGACCGTGATATCTGTTTTACCAAGTGCTTCGTATCCTGCAACGATGCCGGATGCAGCTGATGCTCCAGCTGCAAAAGCCATATTGATGAATGGCACCGTTGGAGATGCAGCCGGCCACAATCCAATATACACGTTCGTGCAGCTTGCGGGTGCAACTACAACCGTTTTTGGGCCAAGAGCTTTTAATGCCCATCGTAAAGCCAGTTCACTGGTGCATCCTGCGCAAGCAGAGTTTCCACATGCGAGGAACTCTTCGGAACACTCGTCACCTAGCATTTCTTTCATTGACATTTCCATTCCTCTTATTTGATATTTACCCACAAAGTGCCCGCGATGAATTTATTTTTACCGGTTGCAATTTCGCCGTTCTCATGCAAATTCATCAAGTCAGTGAAGACCGCTACCTGATCATCGACGGTTACATCACGACCGCCAAGCCCCCAGACTCCCGGAAGATATGTTATTCCTTTTTCTAGCTGATTGAGCACAGAATAAAATTCAGAACTCACGTGACCGCCCGTTGGAGATCCGAACGCTATACTACGATCGATCACTGCAATACCTTTAACGTTAGTTGATTTTAACAAGGAAACAAGATCGTCTACAGGGAAAGGACGAAAGTATCGCAATTTGATAGAGCCGACTCTCATATTTTGTTCCCTTAACATGTCAACAGCAATTTTCACTTGCTCGGATAGCGCGCCGATCGTGATTAGAATGAATTCTGCATCGTCACACATGTAGGGTTCGACCAAGCCTTGATAATCACGTCCAAACTTTTTATTGAATTCTACTATGACTTCCTTGATGACTGATGAAACCCGTGTCGCAGTTTCGTGAATCTTGAATCTAAACTCCATGTATTCTTGGTTAGGCATTACCAAATTTCCATGAACGATCGGTCGATCTGGATCTAGATAAACGTGAGACCACCCGTTTTCTGGTACGGGGGGTAAGAAATCATCAACATCCGATTGAGATGGTATGATGACAGGTTTTGACGTGTGAGATTGGGTGAAACCTCCATAGGCCACAAACACGGGGAGCATAATTTCCGGATTTTCTGCAATCTTGTAATTCATGATTACGGAATCAAAAATCTCTTGATGTGTTGAAGCAAATTGGATCAACCAGCCCGTATCACGCATGCTCATGACGTCACTATAATCTACCCATATATTCCATGGTGGGGCGATTCCTCTTGAAGAAATCGTGGTTATAACTGGTAATCTTGTGCCAGCGACCCAATGTACCATCTCGGCCATATATAGCAAACCTTGGCCACTGGTTGCGGTAAAGGTCCTGGCTCCGGTCATAGACGCTCCAACCATTCCCGCCATAACACTGTGTTCACTTTCGACCTTGACGAATTTTGCATTCATGCTACCAGAATCAACAAATTCGGCGAGCGTTTCCATAACCGTCGTTTGCGGCGTAATTGGATATGCAGTTATCACGTTAACTTTTGCGCGCCTTGCTCCCCACGCCGACGCTTCATTTCCTGTCAAGATCAAGGTCTGTTCCGTGTCTTCAACACTCATCTGATACACCCTATTCTTCCCGTTTCATTTCGATTGCCTTTTTTGGGCATTCATGCGCGCAGATCCCGCATCCCTTGCAATACTCATAATCTATTTCTGGACCTTGTTCTTTATCGAACGATATCGTTCCTTCGGGGCAATACAAGTAACAAAAACCACACTTATTGCAATTGTTACTGTCAATCACTGGACGAAAGGTCCTCCATTCTCCGGTTTTTCCAATACTTCCGGTTACACCCACGGATATAGGAATATGCGGAAGCTCCTGCCAATTTTTGAAGCTCGGGAGAACTTTCGCTTGTTTCATTCTCGTCTTTTTACTGTCCACTCGAACCAACTTCAATAGTTTGATCATAGGCTTCCTTAGCAGCTTGAAAATTTATCTCCGCCTTTTTTCCAAAAGCTTCCTCAAGAACGGCCCTTATGCTCTCGATGGTAATAAGACCACTGGCTTTAGCAAAAGCGCCGATCATTGCAACGTTTACAACCGGTTGACCTGCGACAAGCAAATTTAATTCGATCGCAATTCGGGTCGCCGGCACTTCAAAAGCGGTGACCGTTTCTGGGAATGCATACTTCTGTCCATATTCTGTGTTGATGATGACTTTAGTATTTACAATCGTTGAAAATATTGCTGGGTAATTCAGTAATGATTCATCCAGAACAAGTATATAGTCTGGATTCGTGATTGCGTCGATTCTCCTTATTGTTTGATTTGAAATGCGTAAATAAGCCTTGATTGGGGCGCCCCTTCGCTCCGCACCGATTATTGGTATGGCCATAATGTCTTTAAAACCATCTGCAAATGCCACTTTCCCTAACAATTTATTTCCAAGGATTCCACCTTGCCCGCCCCGGCTTAGAACGGTAATCTCGTATAGTTTTTCGTTATCCATTCAAATCCCTATAAGACATCTCGTCTCGCCGGTTGAAAAGCATCCATGCTCATATAGTATTTTTCATCCGCACGCGTTATTAAATTCAATAAGAGAATTTGAATGATTTCAATTTGGATAATAAGGCTCTGTTTAGACCAGTTTCATGAAAGCGCTGCCTTGAGAATTTCGATGAACGATTTGACGTCGAGCGAAGCACCGCCGACTAAGCCTCCGTTGATATCAGGTTGATCAAATAATTCTTTTGCATTTTCGGGCTTGATGCTTCCTCCATATTGGATCCTAACACTTTGGGCAACTGATTCGCCATAAATATCCGCCAAAACTTGTCTGACATACACGTGAGCTTCTTGAGCCTGTTCCGGTGTGGCCGTCAACCCAGTGCCAATCGCCCAGACCGGTTCATAGGCAATAACGGTTCCAAGGATTTGGTCCTCAGTCAAATCGCTTAAAGAACCATTTATCTGGCTCTTCAATATTTCCTCCATTTGACCGTTTTCTCGTTCCTCGAGCGTTTCGCCTATGCAAACAATCGGTTTCAATCTCTTTACATGGGCCGTCTTGACTTTCTTTGAAATGAGATCATCGGATTCATTAAATATTTTTCTTCTTTCTGAATGCCCAAGCACAACGTATATAGCGCCAACATCAATAAGCATATCAGCCGAAATTTCACCGGTAAAAGCTCCTTTTTCCTCGAAATACATATTCTGGGCACCCACATTAACCTTCTTACCTTTCAATGCATTAGAAACCGCGCTTATGCAAGTATAAGAAGGAAGTATCACGATATCTATTTTTTCTTGCAGGTTCTTCGTGTTCTTTAAAAGATCATCAATAAATAGCTTGCTTTCTTGAACGGTCTTGTTCATTTTCCAATTTCCGCCAATGATCGGTTTGATTTTCATAGTTTTTCACTCTGATTGCAATTAGATTTGATTAAATTTGATATCCAATGCCAATTATAAAGCATTCGTGAAATTTGAGAGTTATTAAATCATGTCTCCTTTCGATGATAAATATTGGGCCATTTTAAAAAAGTAAACGCGTGCGGAATATCAAAAATTATGCCTCGTACGGGATTTGAACCCGTGTCTATAGGGTGAGAGCCTTTCACGAAAAATTCAAACGAATTTTTTATCATGCTGGGCCAGTCTACACCAACGAGGCAAGTTTTTTTGATACAAGCAAAACGATCTACAATCCTTTTACGCTTGCCGGTTTTTCAATTTGATTAGACTCGTGATGTAACCGGCAATTCTATTCCTGAACCTTTTTGTCTTGATATCCGTGATTTGATTCAAGATTTGCTTGTTCTCTTCAAAACTAGATGAGTATAACTTGGGTTCTTTGTTTATTAACTCTTTAGCGACCCGCTTGATAAAATCTGGTCTAACTTTTCCCATTGTATCACGTATTTTATATGGTTCGATGGTAATTGTTATGAAATACTAGTGGCGTTTAAATGTTTCCGTAAAATCCTACGAGCGATGTCGCAGATTACGTGGAAAAAAAGATTGGTGCTTTTAATCCTTTTTATCGGGAGTTTCCTTGTTTTCAACAACTACACGGGCAAGGTAAGCGGATATAATTATTCTTTGGTATCCGTCCAGATTAACGGTAAAAATGCACTTGGAAATCCGAATTTATTAACTCAAGCAAGATTGCAGAGCGAATTAATTGTGAATGCAACATGGTGCTTGTACTATAATCCTGCAATTGAACGTTGCAGTGTCAAATTTCAATTATTCAATAATAAATCTTTGATTTGTAACAGCACGCAATATTCCGACATTGGTTCTAATATCAATCACTTATGGATGATACCGCTTTTACCGCAGAATTGGTCGCTTGTGGGAGGCCAAGAATACGGGCAAATTTTGATTTCATTTGATTTATTCGATGGATTAACGGCAATGACAAAATCGTATGTATTTCCGGTTCTCGTACTGCCCGAAGAGATCAATTGCACGCTTTCCTCGACTTGTCTTGAAAACGACACATCAGGACGAATGAAACAGCTTGACCTTCTTTATCAAGTAAAAAGCATCCAGAATCCTCTTTGCATTCATTCTGGATTAGGATTCTCGTGCAATATTTTGAATGTAAACAACGATACGATAGGAACCCAAGATTTTTTTGTCAATAATAACGGTTTTCTCAACGTGACGATTTCAACGCAGTATTTGATCTACCTTGAAAACAATTCGTTCGTGTTGAATAGTTTCGCGTCTACCAAATTTCTACCAGTGGTAATTACAGGAAGATTAAGCGGGTTGATCCACCGTAGTGACATTATATTATATTTTCAAAATATTACTGAAATCACGCAAGGTGGATATTCGTCAATATCATTAAATTTTGAGGCAAATGCAACACAAAATAACCCTGAACTCGAAAATAATACTCTTTATTTTACCTGGAAGTTGTTGAATGAAAGTTCATCCATGGTTGATAGTGGATCTATTTTTACCAATTTATTTAGAATGTTTACGATCACGATTAAATCAATTTTTATAACTGATCTTGAAAATTTAAGTCTGTCATTGTGGTTTGAAGGAAATTTTCTTTTCAAAGAGAAAAGTGTTGAATTGTTTTTAGCTAACTTATGCTCTCGTGAAAATATCGATATATCATTAATTAATATACAAGAATTGCAACGAGACGGTTATGGTAATCTAATATTTAGATTAAATTGCGCTCAAGATTCGCATTATCTTTCAAATCATCAGATTGAATTCAAGTTACTGAACATAGTGAACAACGGGACCGAGATCGATATAATTAAAGAAACGGACTCAGAAGGCTGTTTTAATATCACTTTAACCCAACAAATCTTGCGCGATCTTGAATCATACGAAGTTGTGGTAAGATCTATTGCATCGCTTGAATTTAAGGAAAATAACACTTCTTTTCTTCTTAAAAATTTGTTTTCGCGAGTACAACCTGAAATACTGATGGAAAATACTTCAACGGTATCGCTTTTTTCGGGTGCACGCAACAAACTCGAATTTAAATTAAATGCAAGTAATTTTAATGAAAATATACTTGATGGAACTTTAATCTCGTTAAGCACCCTTGACGAAACGAACCATGTGATTGATCAACAATACGTGCACGTAGATTCAAACGGATTGATCGATTATATACTTCCCGTGCATTATCTTGTTGCAGGACAAGATATTTTTATCAACATCTCAATGAACGCAACTTTTATTACCAAAGAACTGGCATTCATAGAAAAGATCCAGATTCAAGCAATTAACATGGAAAATGGGCATTCTCCAGCGCAGTCATACACGATTTCGTTAAGCATATTCTTGCCCGGGACCTGTATACTCGCGATACTATTTGTCTTCAAAAGGCACAAAAAACAATTTTTGTCAAAAAAAGCCTTCAAGATTTCGATGAAATAAGGCAATTTCTGCCCAATTTTTCCCTTCTTGGTTGATATATTTATCCCGGTATCATTCATCTTTTAACAAGTCTCAATCGGTTTTTTATCCGGTGATGTTACATGAAAAGCTTGATTGAACAAGCCATTTCTCACAAGCGTGAGAATGAAAAACCATACGTTCCCGTAGGTTCTGCTAAGATTCTTATAATCGGTGCTGGTGGTGCCGGCAATAATACTGTTGATAGATTAATGAAGATTGGCATTCGTGGTGCAGAATGCATAGCAGTAAATACAGATCAACAACATTTAGATTTTATTAATGCGCACAATAAAATATTGATTGGTGAAAAAATCACAAGGGGACTTGGTGCTGGTGGCCATCCCGAAGTTGGAACGGCAGCTGCCGAGGAATCACGAAACAAGTTAAAAGCGGTCATCGACGGCGCGGATCTCGTATTCATTACTTGTGGTGAAGGTGGTGGGACAGGTTCTGGAAGTGCCCCGGTCATAGGTGAAATTGCAAAAAGCAGCGGAGCAATCGTTGTCGGTGTCGTGACGCTTCCGTTTAAATCTGAAGGAATTCGTGTCGAAAAAGCGAGAATGGCAATTCGGAATCTCCGTGAAAATGTCGACACCCTTGTAGTCATTGATAATAATAAATTGCTCGAGATAGCACCAGATTTACCAATAGAGGACGCGTTTAGCATCGCGGATGAAGTTCTAGCCACGATGGTAAAAGGTATCACGGAAACGATCGCTTTGCCGTCATTAATCAATCTTGATTATGCCGATGTAAGAACAACGTTATGCTCAGGTGGCGTTGCCATCGTCGGGATAGGCGAATCCGATGAAAAGAATAATAAGGCTCAGAAGGCAATAGACGATGCATTCAGTTCTCCATTACTCGAAGTTGATATAACTGGTGCCAAGGGCGCTTTAATTCACGTTACCGGAGGAAGATCCATGACATTACGAGATGCAAATGAAGTCGCAAACATTATACGCCAAAAAATGGACCCGAATGCAATGATCATCTGGGGTGCAAGAATTGATCCAAACATGGAAGATACCTTGCGCGTGATGCTTTTAGTAACTGGAGTCAAATCGCCACAAGTACTTGGGCCTCTTGAAAACAAGTTTCTCCATGTTGCGGATGGATCTATTCCCGCAAGAAAGTTTAGTCTTTCAGATGTTGATAATCTGCCCGAATTTTAGACAAAAATCCTGGGCAATTTTTCTTCCATTTAAGGGTCTATTTTTCACAAATTTTGTGGTGTTGGATCGTTTAATAGCATCATATCCTCATTACTGATACATTCTCCATCATTTCATATCGATTCAATGAATGAAAACTGGCCGGTGATGTAGTACACGATAGAACTAATAAAACAAGAGCTGGATCGCGGAACAGTTTTCCTTGATGAGTCAAAGCTTGGAATGGAGTTTATACCGGATAGACTCATCCACCGGGATGATGAATTCAAACAATTGACGCAAATCTTTCTACCGTTAATCAAATTCGATAATTTGATTTCGAAAAACGTCTTGATCACCGGAAATAATGGATCGGGAAAAACTGCCCTTAGTAAAAGGTTTGGCAATTCATTTGAACAAATCGCTAAAGATTTCGGCAAAACCATAAAATATATCCATATTAATTGCCGGGTGAACAGATCGAATTATAATATCATTAAAAAAATGTTGAAATCCTTAGAAATTAACGTTCCCGAAAAAGGGTATTCATTTTATGAATTAATAACTTTAATGAAAAATATTTTAGATAAAAATGACTCACACGTAATTTTAGCGTTAGATGAAATCAATTATTTAAATTTAAAAGAGAATAATCTTGTTTACATTTTAAATCGCTTGAACGATGATTCGTTAGAATGCAACTCTCGGATTTCTATTATCGGAATCGAAAAGAACCTGACATTCATCCAAAATCTTGATTTAAGTACAATTTCCTCATTTCAGTACAACAACATCTCTTTGAAACCATATACACCAGATGAAATATTTGACATTTTATCATTTAGAGCCAGCTTAGCTCTAAAAAATGAGTCTTACACGCCAGATACGTTGCGTTACATTTCAAAAATCGCTGCAAAGAATGGTGACATGCGATATTCCCTTGAAATCTTGTATAAAGCCGCGCGATATGCAGATCAGCACAATCTCTTAAATATAACGCCCGAATGCATTAGGCACGCGCAAGAATGCACGGTGGAGAATTTTGATTTCAATTCGTTAAAAATGCTTACCCGGAATGAAAAAATTGTGCTATTAGCAATAAGTCGAGGCCTCTCAAATACAAATGCCAGTTTCATCGACATTAATCAGCTTAAACAAAATTATTCGATGATCTGTGAAGAGGAAGATTTGGATGTCTTGAAAAAGTCACAGTTCTATTTTACTTTAAACCGGTTGAAAGAACTCGAATATATCACGATCACGCCCCCTATTTCGAAAAAACAAGGCATTAATTCAATGATAAGCGTCGATAATATTCCTGTTCAATTGCTAGAAAAGGAATTGCTCAAGATTCTATGAACTGGCTCAAGGGAGATTCATGATTGACGCGAATTTGAATCCACGATGGATAGATATCGACTTAGAGGATTTACTTTCAAGCAAATTGCGAATAAAGATATTGAAAAAATTAGCACGATATGGAGAATTAAACATTTCTGCGCTTGTTAAAGAAACTGCGTCAAATCATGGGGAAATCATAAAAAGTATTGCTTTCTTGAAGGAAAACGAATTGATAGAAGAGAAATTCTTTGGACGCATCCGAATATTTCGATTGAGAAAAGAAACCTTGCTTGGCAAGATAATCTCAGATTTTTTTTCGTACTTTCCTTAACCATCATTTAGTTGAGTTTAAATAATTCGACAAAAATCAAGAGCATGCTCAAGGAAAAGCTGTCCACAAAAGAACTACAAGAAGCAACGATAGTTCTTGAAAAATATCGAGCGAAATACATGTGTTCCGTTGGACCTGCAATCGCCAATATAATCAATAAGGCATTGGATTCCGAAGACGGAAGAAAACAATTCATTCTTGCCGTGGAGCAATTGTTTAATTTCACCTATTTTAAAGATAAAAACAATGCTGGATTACCACATACAACCCGTGAAATCCTTGGATATGGAGTATGGCAATCACCATGCCACTTTTTAGACGTCAAACCTTGCGGCGACGGCTCGATATTGACTGCTTTCATGCAAGGAAAAATCAATGTTGATGTAGATAAAAGTGGCCTCGATGAAATAAACATCGATAGTGCCTTTTTCAAAAGAGAAACATGCAATGACGGGGATATCATATCCTATTACTATGTTGTCGAGAATAGATTTTGTAGTTTAGAACAAACTTTCATGTTTATACGGATTTTCTGGTATTATATCGAAGCAATGGTTCTTTTTCACGTTTTGCATGATACCATTTCGGAGAGGGTGAAGTCGCAATTGATGAAATATGTCGACCTAAGGCGATCGATAGTTTTACCTTTCATTCACGATAATTTTCCAGAAAATCACTATTACAGCAAAATTGACCTGCAAACAAGTGATGAATTGAACCTTTTTTATAGCAAATATCTTTTTTCAAGAATGCGAGCGACACAAAAAAAAACCCTTTTGCTAGCAAACGTGATTGCAAATGCAACGAAATAGGCACCACGCTATAGGAAAAGGCGTGATTATTTTATTTATAGTGCTTGGTTCGATATGCGTTCCCATTACAGTCATTACGAATGAATTTCACCCTATCGTCATAGAATCTGGATCGATGGAACCCGTGCTGAACATAGGGGATGCCGTGTTCATCCAGCAACAAGTTGATTATTCCAAGGTAAACGTGGGACAGGATGGAGACATTCTAGTCATTGCAAATTCCTCCGTCTTCCTAAGAAACGGCGTGCCAATGTTTGTGTATGATAATATCGACAATGAAACGCCGATCATTCACCGGGCCGTCGAAAAATTCATGATTAATGGTACTTATTATTTTGTCACCAAGGGAGATAGCAATCCGTATCCCGATGGATGCGTGAAATACGTTGGATCGCCTAACAAAACTTATTGCATCATCGAATATAATATTTCTAATCCTGTCCTTATTCCCGAGAAATATATTATTGGAAAGGTGATTTTCACCATTCCTCTAATAGGTTTTTTTAAGATCTGGTCATGGCAGATTTATTTTCATATCATTGTGTTAATTGGAATACTGTTCATTTATACGATGAAAAAAAAGAGGTCAAAACAATGACAAACAAAAAGGTCTTGTTTATCTATCCACCGGTAAATCTTGAAACAACCCGAGGACTAGAATCCAATCTTCTCAAAACAGAAACGAACAATATTGAGATTAGCTTCCTATATCTCGAGTCATTCCTTAGAAAAAGGCTTCCCGGCATCGAATGCGAATATCTAGATTTTAGAATCGATGACGTGCAGGATGCAGAAAGGCTTCTTTTGCAATTATTTTCCACGACTACCATAACACACGTGGCCATGACATGTTATAGTTGCCATTACTTGAGTGTTTTGAACCTCGCAAATACCATCAAGCAAATTAACAAAAACATCATCATCATTGTTGGGGGTTTTCACCCCACGATTCATCCTGAAGATTTCACGTTTGAGGGATCTCCTATAGACTATATAATTCGTGGGGAGGGGGAATTTCCTCTTGCAGAAATTGTCGAGGATGACATTTTTTTACCTCCAAAGCCGAGGATCATAAAAAATCAAGATTTTCCAGATCTCGATGAACTATCACCGATTAATCTCGATCTAATGAGTAAGTACAAGAAAAGCCTGAATTTTTCCGAGCTATCGATGTATTTTTCCCGAGGCTGCCTTTTTGATTGCAGCTTTTGCATATCACGAGATGATACATGCGGTTTAAAGAAATATCGTTCAATGTCGCTAAATGGAATGCGATTACAACTTGAAGCCTTCGAAAAATACGAACCATCACGAATTATCATCCAAGATCCTCTATTTGGAGTTAACAAAAGATGGTTTGATGATGTTACCAGCATGTTGGGGAAAAAGGATCGTACTTACAAGGTTAAAGTTGAAATGCACGTCGATTTAATTAACAAACACAGGCTTGAAAAGCTCGTTGGAAGCGCCCTGGATCTTACGATTGGATTCGAGAGCGCTTCCCCACAAATGTTGCATGTCATGAACAAAACGAGAAATCCCTCGAGATATGTAGATAATACAAAAACGATCATCAAGAATTACAGTAAATCTGGTCAAGAACTTGTTTTAAATGTTTTAATTGGTCATCCTGGTGAAAATAGGCTGTCGATTGACGAAACATTCAATTTCTTAGAAGGTGTTTCCAATTATTTTAACGAAGTACTTCCCAAGTTCAGCTTGTTCCGATTATACCCAGGCACACCAGTATATCGGTACATGCAATTTTTCGAGATGATTTTCAAGACCGTATTTTACATGAAAAATTGGTGGTACCATGACGTTGATTTTTCGCTGGTTCCATCGATCATCGATCCTTCTCGAAATCTCGATATCATTTCGGAAATCTCCTATTCAAATGAAAAAATTAACATGCTCTTAAGGCAAATCTCGAAATCGAAAAATTTAGCTTTAAAATACCAGCTAGTTTACATGAAATACCTTTCTCGGATGAATCGAACATTCAAGGAATTAGAAGGAAAGATGATTCGATTAAAATGCGACCTTTCAAGAAAAGAAATGGTAATGGAGAAAAACCAGTAGATTGGGTTAAAATAATTTTAGAAGATTCCAATTTTATTAGCGACCTCTGAAGCAGAACTCCCTGATGCCAATTTTATATAGGCTTTCTTCTGCCCCGTTGGCGTTATTAAAGTATTAATCTTCTCGCATTTAACCGAATATATTTTTTCGATTGCTTCTTTAATGGCTTTCTTGTTGACCCGCCGATCAACGATAAAAACCAACTTGTTTTCAGTGTCGATGAGATTGAATGTACTCTCGGTAATCACGGGTTTAATCAATACATCTGTAGGATCCATTCATAATCACGTCTTTTGGTTTATGGCATTGATAGCGGATTCGGTCCATATAACGAGGCGGCCCGCAAGACCACCTGGTGCAAGATGTTCAACGCATAGTTTGTTCACGGACGTTACCTCCAAGCCCGTGATGTTACGTGCCGCGTCGTACAATCCAAGGTTTTCGGCAACGATGAGAGGCCCTTTCTTTACCCTGTATTTCATACCTCGGCGTTTTTCCTTTCCGGGGCGAATCTTTTTTTCACCAACTCTTTCTAATTCTTCCTTCAAACCAACTTTTTCTAAAAGTTCGATTAAACTCTTGGTTTTTCTGATGGTTTGAATTTTATCATCGAATATAAGGATCGGTGAATCAAGTTTTTCAATCTTGTGTCCTCGTTCTTTCAGCAATCGATTGTTTGTTGTTGCGGCAATAGCTGATTCGAGGGCAAGTTCCTTTTCCTTCTTGTTTATTTTCTTGTACAAGATTTTTTCGGCTCTTGGAGGATGCGCAAGACGACCACCAACAGTCCCGGGTGCAAATGCAGCATTGCTAGAAGCTCCCGTTCCAGCTCCTTTTACACGCGGTACACGAGCTTTACCACGGCCAGGCCCCCATGTTATTGCAGTCGTCCTTTTTCCTGCTAAGGGGTCTCTACCTTGAGGCTGCTTTTGAGTGCTTTGCGTTGCAGCCACTACTTTCAAGATAACATCAGGCCGATAAGGCGTTTCAAATACAGGGCCCAATTCTATCGTCTTTTTTCCAGTACCTTCTATGTCACGAACTTGGCCATTCATGATCGTTAACCTTTTACTTCATTTGTTGGCTCAGGAGGTTCACATACGTGATTTCAGGTGCAGGAACTTGTTGCTTGGTCCGGATCGACGATCGTATCCGAATGAATCGTTTCTTAGGTCCAGGCACGCTACCCTTGATTAAAATATAATCACCTTTTACAAGACCGTATTTTACAAATCCTCCTTTTGGATTAATTTCTTCGCCTTTTTCGCTAATCTTGATGACTTGTTTATTATATTCGGTTCGATTATTGAATCCCATCTGACCACCACGTGGGACCGTCCAGGAAATCCTTGCCGGAGTTTCTGCACCTAAGCAACCAACGTGTCGCACTGCTTTATTATCCTTGTGTTGAACACGGTGAACACCCATTCTCTTAATTGGGCCCTGCCAGCCTTTCCCTTTCGAAACCGCAATGACGTCGATGACTTGTCCTGTTTTCAATACATCGAAAGCACGGATTTCTTTCCC